>JAANMY010001471.1_pt1 | contig 26441 bp, 12 predicted proteins | sample 7279691 | NCBI WGS metagenome assembly JAANMY01 (sample SAMN14094543, study PRJNA606508) | bioreactor metagenome | isolation source: A lab-scale SPAN reactor treating ammonium-rich wastewater day 388 | place: Ireland: Galway | collected 2018-02-07
GCCCCAACGCAGGCTCTGACAGGTTCTCGTCGAGTTCGTATGGATTACGAATGGCATAGGGCGATCCGAGGGTTCCTTTATTGCCGTCGTGCCCAATTGATGTTATGGGAAGAAGATGGATCGTGTTTGCGCCCAGCCGTTTGATGTACGGCAGCATGGCAATCGCTTTCAGGAATGTTCCCGTTTCCCGAAAGCCCTGACTATTGGCAGGCAGGTCGAGTTTTCCGTTTCCATCATGATCGAACGCCGTCGTCGTCCGGACGAACATGTTGTAGATGACTGCATTCCTGCTCCACTCACCGCCCGTTGCCTTTGGTTTCGGAGGTTGTTTTGCCTTCTTCGCTTTACGGACCGCATCGAGGAAGAAATCGAATGGACTAACAGCAACTCTCTTTGGAGTCCCTTCATCCGACAACCACAGAGATGGTACCGTGTACTTGAACTTCTTCTTCTCAGTCTCTCTTCTCTTCTTCAGTAGAGCTTCTTCCAACAAATCCAGGGCGTTCGCCCCGGAGTAGGTTTTCCCCATAAACTATTGCTTTCCGAAAATGTCTTGAATGATGGTGGCAGAACTTGATTGCTCGTTGATGCGCAACGAACGATGCGCAGAAGGAAATTCCTCACTCGGAACCCACTCGCCCTTTCTGCCGCTGTTTGTGTATTTGTATTGTACCTGAATTCCGATAGGAACCTCGACCTCAAGCGACCATACCCCGTCGCTCGCCGTAACGTCGCCGTGTGTTCCATCGTCGTACATCCTTACGGAATTGGGCGTCCATTCACCCAACTCCCGCAAATTCCCCACAATGTAGATTGCATCGGTTACTGTAACAGACGCGGCATCAACCGTAAACAATACCCGCTGTTGCTCGGCTCTGCTTTGCGCCATAACTCCCTGCCCTCCGCTCCGCTCTTCAACAATAATCGGGTCGAATCCGGGCGAAGTGATTTTTGCTCCCGCCTGTTGCGCAAACTTGTACACATTGTTAAGATGAGTACGGAACGCATCATCAAACGGCTTGTCTCCGGCAGGCGCCGACTGATCATCTCCGTACCACCAGAACCAATCCGAGCCCTCAGCAGCATACATTGCCTCGTACGCCATGTATGTGTACCACGCCTTAGAGTGCTTCTTTGGCGGCTTTGCTGCCGGATCAGGCTGTTTCAATCCACTCTGTTCGAGATCACGGCGGGCCTGCAAGAGATACTCCCACGCAATATTTTCTTCCTTTTCTCCGATCCACGTATCGTAGTTTGCGTTGATCCACGAGCCGGGCCAGAGTGTTGTCATAGCAGGAAGTTCATCAAGCGGATGTGCTGCAATGCCCCTCTTCGGATTTCCGTACAGATACTCCGACATTGTGGTTGTGATAACTTGATTCGTCTCATACAACTTGCTGAGCTTGCGGTAGAATGCATGCAGAAATTCCTTCGCATCAATATCTTTTCTGTACCACTCCCAGGCATTTTCGCCGTCAAGGATTACGGTAATCATCACATCGGGTTCGTCTTTTTGCGGCGCCATCGCAAGAACTGTACGCACGAAATCCTCGGCAGCCTCCTCGCCCCGGTAATTCTGATACTTGAATCCGATCCTATCAGACAGGTCAGTATCCCTGAACACAATTGCCATTGATAGTTTCCCACCCGATGCATCGACTCCGGCATCGAAACGATACGGCGTGGTATTGGGTTGATTGGCAGGCTCGGATCGCTGCAGAACCTTGACATCCGTTGCAGTCCAGAGAATACCATTGTTTCTCAGGATACTTAACACCGGCTGCGCAACAGATCCCTCAGCAGGCCACATGCCGGTCGGGGCAATGCCGAAGGTTTCGTTGTAGAACTTCACTGCCTTTACCACTTGGGCATTCGCATCCTGCGGGTACGAGAAGCGAGCAGGAAGTTCATCATTGGGCTGGCAGATGCGCGCAAGCTCGGTATCGTAAATTAGCGGTAGAATCGGATGATAATACGGAGTCGTGATCACATCAATCTGTCCGGTATGCCGTTGCGGATTGTACGCCAGCTTCTTGTGAATCGGGATGACGTTCGCCATCACCTTGTATGCCTCAACGACGATGCGCTGACAATCGGCTTCAGTGATTCTCTTTTTGAGATAGTACCTCTGTTCGTCTTTCCGGAATTCTACATAGCTGCTCAAGTCACACACAGAACCATCGGGAAGCTTGACTGCCCCGTTCAAAAAATCAGGATCAAAATGAGCGAGATAGAAGAAGAATTTGATGTCCCGCATTTCCTGTTCGTTGAACGGATTTGAGCCGGGGCGCATGGTGTTCGTGATTTTCGTCTTCAATGCGTCGTACTCAGGAAACCGTCCGATTTGAACTTCACTGATGCCGAATGCATTCCACGTGTTGTGAATCAGAACATCAATCTCCTTCTTTCTGAATCGGGATGTGGGAGTCAGCATGAGATCGATCCACGGATCCGTCTTCCCCTTCCATGTCCGAAGAAAAGCGCTGACGTTGATTCTGTTTCTCCGAACATCGACAAACGGCTTCAGCCTGTTCACGTAGTACTCTTGCAACTGAAACAGCAACGACGAGGTAAGATTCACCGTGCAATGAATGTTGGGGTAGTTCTCCAGCATCGCCGTCATGTCGAAGTAATCCTTCGTGGCGTGCGTACGAACCCATGGGCCCTCAAGTTGATCAGTTGCGGGGTTCAGGTACAGCGGCTGATGCTGATGCCAGATGATATTCAGATAAACGGACTTTCGATTCGGGTCTTTGGGATATTGATCAGTCGGATTTGATTTCGGAACAGGAGGCGTCGAAGTCAACTCGATGGTGTTCTCTTCCGTCAACACAAAGACGGAATTCTTGCCGGAGTTATTGTAGTTGTCGACAAGAACAGGATTGGCGGGATCATTCACGTATCTGTCTCTGTTCACGTAGAATAAGTACTGGTAGATGCCCGGTAGCATTTTGCGAGTCGTGACCCAACGGTTGCGGGCATCTTTCGACATGACGGTCTCATCTTTTGACCAGCCATTGAAATCGCCAACCACCGAAACCGCTGTATATCCCGCATCGACAAGTTCGAACACTACTCCATCGGCAGATGCCCGCGGCTGAGCCGCAGAACTTACGAACAGCAGCAGCCCGAAACAAATAGGATAGAATCTCATTATCATTTCAGATTTCTTGACCGTAAGTTACTTCGTCAACATCATTTTCCTGATTTCGCTGAATCCGCCCGATGTCAGCCGGTACAGATACACGCCGCTCGAAAGATTGCGGGCAGCAAACTCTACAGAATAATTCCCCGCCTGAAGGTTGCCATGTACAAGCGATTGTATCTCACGGCCCAGCACATCATATACCTTGAGCGTGGTGTATCCGCTTTCCTTGATTCTGAAATTGATTGTAGTAGAAGGATTGAACGGATTCGGATAGTTCTGACTCAATGCAAATTCTGTCGGGATATCGTTGTTCACCGGCTTCACATCAAGCAAAACGCTGTCCGGCAGACTCGAGTAGCAACGTGCCGTATATGCGGGAATTGTCATGTTTGCCACGTTGGCCCCGCTGACTTCGAGCGTTGATTGATCGAGAATGTCGTAGAATGTTCCAGACCCTATCCATGGTACGTTTGTAATAGTCTGTTGGGCTCCGCTCAGATTGGCAACGGCAACGAAGCGGGCATTCGTGCCCGGATCCTGAAATCCCCACACCAGCGTCTTCTCAGGTGTGTAGCGGAAGAGACGAACGAGATTTCCCTGATACAACGCCGGATTGTGTTTACGTTGGCGTATCAGAGTTGAGTACCACGCGTAATGTTCCTGTCCGCGTTGCGTGCCCCGCAGACTGAATTGCACAGGTCTGTACGAGAGTTTCTGGTTTTCATTCTGCCAACCGCGTGACTCGCTGTGTTCCATCCCCTCCCATATCATCGGGATGCCGAGCGAAGCAAACATGAATGTCGCGTACAACTTGTCGCGCAATAACGCTTCGGGGAGAGAAACACTCTGGAAGGTCGTCATCTCATAAATCAGCGACTGCTCATCGTGGTTCACCGTTCCGTTCACAGGCTCGGTTCTGTTTGCATAGGATGATGGCGTTGCCGGAATATCATTACCGGAATACGCGCCGAGATCGATCACGAGGTTCTCGAAATTGATGAGCGACCGATTGCGGAAGCGAGCTTCGTCAAAAATCTCATCGCGAAAACTGTCGTGCCACCCGCCGGTCATTCCGCTGTAGAAAACGAGCGCAGGACTTTCGGGAAGATGTTCGGCAATTTGGTAGATTTGCCCCTGATACTCTTGAGCAATTCTGTTGGCCCAGCCGAGAATTCCTCTCGTCGGTTCATTCACATTCCAACCGATTCCCTGCGTGTAATCATAGCGGAACCCGTCCACGCGGTATTCGTCAATCCACATCTTCAACACTTCGTACACATACTCCTGCGTCTGATTCGTCCAATGATCCATATCGCGGAAGAAACAGAGCTGATCTTCGTTGAAACGCAGGTCAGTACAGAGCTTGAAGTAGGGGTTGAGGGTTACGTCAGGCTGCATTGCCCACAACGGACCCGGATCGTTCAGGTGGTTGAATACCACATCAACAATGATTGCAATTCCCCGGGCATGTGCCGAATCCACCAGTACTTTAAGGTCACGCGGCGTGCCGTACGCCGGTTCGAGTGCAAAGTGATGGCTGACGTCGTAGCCCCACGAGAAACCGGAACGCCCGATCAAGCCATAGTCATTTATCGGCATGAGTTCGATTGCGTTAATGCCGAGCGAATCGAAGTAGCCCATCATTCCGGCAAGTTGCGTGAACGTCCCGATCTGTCCTGACGGAAGCCCGAGATACCCGCCGACAAATTCGGCAAGATTCATTTCATAAATAACAAGTTTATTGAGCGGTGGACGCTGATAGTTGGTGGATTGCCAGACGTAGTCATCAGCAGTAAGGCCGGCAGGCCCGATCGTAAAGCGGGTTCCGTATGTGCCGTTGAATCTCCCCCACGGGTCGTTGAACGGATTGCCGCTTCCGGTTTGGAATTGATACTCATACGTGCCGGGCGGTAGCGAAAGATTGATCCACCAATCATCAGAAGTCAAATTCTTTCTCATGATAACGGGCGGTTCACTCGCAACCGGTTGCCCCAGCGGCGCAACACGGACAGCGACAAAGTTCGTCCCTCCAACCCTCAAACGAAATGTTGCTGAATCATTCGAGGCTTGAGAGGGCAGCGTGACGCCGTGCTTTGCATAAGCCGGAATCTGAGCATAAATCGGCCCGCCAACTTGTACAACAAAGTTGACTGTGTCGCGAGTTGATCCTGCCTGCAGAATAACTGTATGCCCGCCGTTGGCAAGATCGGTGGGAACGGTGAAGTTCATCTGCTTCGATGCAAAATCGTACGAACTTCCGATTCCGGTTAGAGTATTGCCGTCGATAGTCAGCGCAAGCTGGGATGTATCGAATGGTGTTCCGACCTTCGGAAAGATGAAAGCAGAAATCGTCGGGCGGGCGGTGCTGACAGTTCCCGTGCGTTGATTTGGAAGAAAATGATAGATCGTCGGATCTTTGACTATGATAAACGAATTGTCGTTGTCCCCGGGATTCACATGATGGTTCAGGGGATCATTAGGCCAAGGGGATGCGCCGGTGTAGTAAAACTTGTACTGGTACGCTCCAACAATCGGGCCGCCCGGATTTCCACCAACAGCTAACCGGGCGTTCCGAGTCCAGAGGGTGCCGCCTTGGTACGACATCGGCCAGGCCGTGTTGTTCCAGCCGTTGAATTGTCCCGGCACACTCAAGCCCGGGGGCGTTCCGGCAATGTTGTAGCGGAATGTCACATCGACGCTATCCTGGCCGAAGGCCGAGAATGCCAGCAAAGTAGCCAGCCCGAAAAACATAAATCCCGATTTCATACCGTTCCCTCCTCTTTGTACATCAATGTATCAAGCGTTTCGTCTCTACTCTTACGATGCTCCATGAAGGATGAGTCCTGAGTTTCTTGGCAACTGAACAGTGGTCGACTTCATGCTTCCCTCTTCGGGCCAGAGCTGTCTCCATCTCATGTTCTGCAGGCGCTTCAACTGACCAATCTCGACTGTCTGCGTTGATGTGCCGTTGTTCAGAATAACAGCAATATTTTCTTCGCCGTCCGAGCTTTTTCGCAAGAACCCAAAAAGGGATCGCGCATCATCTGTGAGAAACGACTCGAACTCACCATGCCGCAGAGCCCCGTATTGATGCCGGATTGCAATCAATCTTTTCATTGTTGCCAGCAACTCCCGGTCTTGCTTTGATTCATCCCAGATCATTGTGCCACGGGAACCGGGATCTTTTCCGCCTGTCATTCCAATCTCATCCCCGTAGTAAACCATCGGGGCGCCGACGTACGTCATCTGGAAAAGCCAGGCAAGCTTCATTGTTGCCTTGTCGTTTTTGCAGAGAGTGAGTAAGCGTTCTGTATCATGACTGCCGAGGAGATTTTGCATGACAAGATTAACGTCCGGTGAATAGTCATTTCGGATTTTTGCAAGTGCAGCGTCAAATTCCGATGGAGTTGTTTTCTGTTCGACAAAAAAATCAAGACATGTCCGTCGGAAGCGGTAGTTCATTACTGCATCGAACTGATCGCCGTGCAACCAAGGTGAAGCGTCGTCCCAAATCTCTCCAACAATATAGGCATCGGGATTCAGCCTTTTCACCAACTTCCTCCATTCAATCCAGAACGGGTGGGGAATCTCATTTGGTACGTCGAGCCGCCAGCCATCGATCCCAAAACTCATCCAATGTTCCGTGACCATAAAGAGGTACTCACGGACTTCAGGATTGTGAGTCATCAGTTTCGGGAGATCACCAAAATTCCACCAACATTCATAGTTGGGCTTCGAAGGCGGCCCGACCGGGAAACTGTAAATGTTGTACCAGTTCAGATACTTTGAGTTCTTGCCGTTCCTCTTGATATCTTCAAACGCAAAAAAGTCGACACCGGTGTGATTGAACACTCCGTCAAGTATGATGCGCATACCTCGCTCGTGACATTCATCTACGAGACGCTTGAAAACCTGCTCATCCCCAAAATGCGGGTCGATCTGAAGATAATCCTTTGCGTGATACTTGTGATTGCTGTTGGACCAGAAGATGGGGTTGAGATAGATGCAGTTGACGCCGAGAGAGGAAATGTAGTCAAGATGATTGATGATGCCCTGCAAGTCGCCGCCGAAGTAACTTTTTGATTTCGGAACGCGGCCCCACGGTTCAACATTCGGCGGGTCGAGTTCTCTGTTCCCGTTTGCAAAGCGTTCGGGGAATATCTGATAGAAGACTGCATCCTTCACCCATGTTGGTGTAAACGCGACGGAGTTGGCAACGGTAAGATTAGTATTCGGTAAGGATTGTGCCATGGACTCAGAACTCAAAAAAGTTAAGCATACAACCGCCCATGTAACTGCTCGATACATTGATTTGCTCGACAGCCTGTCAACCAAGAGGGATAATTGGAAGCGCTTCCAAAAGATACACCTTTCGTACTTCGAATTCAAGTTAATTCGATGAAATTGAACAGATTACAGCAGATTTCGGGAGCTGTTTACTTTGGAATTCAGCTTAAACATTCTATATTTCATATAGTCGATCCCCAGAAACCCATCTCACAAAACCGAGTGAAAAGACAACAAGGACGCCAAAAGCAGGGGCATCTTTCACCCAAGAAGCAGCGCGCGTTTTTCACCATCGTTCTTCTCTTTCCACTCCTCTTCTTCGGCTTGCTTGAGATTTCTCTGCGGCTGTTCGGATACGGGCCTGATCTTTCACTCTTCGTCACTGAAGAACTCGCCGGCGAGACATATCACGTGATGAATGCGGCTGTTAAGAACCGTTATTTCCCCAGCGTGCCGTTCAATCCAACAACATCGCCGGATTACTTTGCAGTGCCAAAACCCGAAGGCACGTACCGCATTTTCTGCCTCGGAGGCTCGACAACCGTCGGCTACCCGTATTGGTATAATGGCTCGTTCTCATCTTTCTTGCGAGATAGATTGCGGGCGATATTCCCTGAGCGGAACATCGAAATTGTGAACGTCGGAATGACGGCAACGAACAGCTTCACGGTTAACGACATGGCGCGTGAACTCGTCCTTTACGAGCCGGATCTGTTTGTCGTTTACGACGGGCACAATGAGTTTTACGGGGCGCTCGGTGTTGCATCCCACGAATCCATTGCACAATCGCGTTGGATGACGAAACTCTACTTGCGGCTCATTCACTTCAAAACATTCCAGCTTCTTCAGGATGCTGTAACGTCCGTAACGCGTTTGTTTAACGGAAACGACAAGCAGCCGGCAGGCAGCACGATGATGGAAAAGCTTGCACGCGGACAGTACATTCCTTATGGAAGCACATTGTACCGGGCCGGGTTATCAACCTTTCAAGAGAATCTCATCGAGCTGTCGCACATCGCATCGGAGGCGGGAGTATCGGTTCTTCTTGGCTCGCAAGTATCGAACCTCCGCGACATGCCGCCGTTTGTTTCGGAGGATTCAACTTCGGGTGCAGGGCTAAACAGCAACAGTGAATTCCGTGCCTTGTTTCAACAGGGAATTGTTTTCTGGAATCGTAAACTTGTCGATTCGGCGCTTGTCGCTTTCACGGCTGCCTCTGCAATTGATACGTTGCGGGCCGATGCTTATTACCAGCTTGCCCGGTGTCTCGATTATCTCGGACGCAAGCGTGAAGCTGAACTGCTCTACATGAAGGCAAGAGACTACGATATGCTCCGATTCAGAATGAGCAGCGACTTTAACAGCGCCATGAAACTCGTCAGCGATGAACGGGGAATGGTTTTTGTCGATATGGAACAAGCATTTCGTTCACATTCAACCGATTCGCTTATCGGCAACAGGCTTATTGTTGAACATCTCCACCCCCACTCACGCGGGTTCTTTATCATGGCGAAAGAATATGCCCGGGCAATGCGCGAGGGAGGATTGCTGGCAACAAGAAAAGAATGGCTGGAACGCGACACAATTAGTGATTCACAACTTTGGGATAACCGATGTTTGACGGAAATTGATGAAAGGATCGCACACCGGAGAACTGAAATTCTGACATCAGGGTGGCCGTTTCAAGATCAGACACCGATTGTCAATCCGATAGCGCCGGGAGATACACTCGGTCAGATTGCGGACTTCGTCACGCGGGCTCAGTGGAACTGGCTGCAAGCTCATGACGCTGCTGCGGATTACTATCTTGCCAGAAAGGCTTGGAATTCCGCCAGACAAGAATACCGAACGATTATCAACCAGCTCCCGCTTGTTGATGTTCAACCGTATCTCAAGTTGGCAAGGATTTCTTTACAACTGGGAGATTTGAAGGAGGCAAGAACTTCCTTGCTCGGCTCACTCAAAGTGGAGAAGACGATTCTCGCCTACCGGGCACTGGGGGATATCGCGCTTGAGGAAAATGCTCCTGAAGAAGCTATTCCCTACTACGAAAAGGCGCTGGCATTCAGTTCCGGGCCGGCCGACCGTATTGACAACGGTTATATGCTTGCGGTCGCCCTTTCCCGCTCAAACCTGAAGCAGCGAGCAACAGCGGAGTTGATCAACATCCTTAAGCTCAGGCCCGATCACCAACGCGCCGCCGAGTTGCTGGCAAAGCTTAACGAGGAGCGATAGTCCGGACTATCGCTTTCTTCCAACGTGATTCAAAATTCCTTCCTTCAACCGGATAGCATCGGCATATCGCGGCACAAGCATCAATGCTTCATCCAGCAATTTCATAGCCTCGGCATATTGTTCCTTGTTGGCATTTGCAGCAGCAAGTCCGTACAGTACATTTGCCCGCAACGCTTTCTTGTCATCCCCCTTCGTCAGATCAAGCGCATCACGCAAAATCTTGATGGCAGCATTAAACTCTCCCTGATTAATCAACAACAAGCCCGCGTCAAGACGTGAGTTGGGATAGTCAGGATTTGATTTTACCGAGATGTCGAGATGTCGCAACGCCTCATCAGGATTACCCATCTTAGTCAGCAGACTTCCGAGCATGTAGTGTGCGTAGTAGTTATAGGGATACTCTTCAATCAGTGCTGCGTACGTGGTTCGAGCCTTTTCCGGCTTTCCGGTGCGCCAGAAATACAGGGCTGTTTCATAGCAGGCTTCATCCCACACCATTCTTCTTTCGTACACAGCTTTTGCGATAGCCGTCGGTTCAGCTTCGGCGGAATCCAGTACCGCCGGCTGCCGCGTGTAGTTCGTGAAAGGCCAACGCCCGGTAAGGTGTTGAATCGACAGATCACCGTATGCTTCGTCGAGCCAGCATACGGCAAGATCATCCAGATTGTATGGGGTGAACGTGCGCGCTGTGCCGCTTTCCACGCCGGGGACAAGACGATGTTGTGTGATGGCAGTGAAGAACAATCGAGCTATGGCATAATAGCCGTTCACTTTCGGGTGCAGATGTTCCCAGAACAACTGGTCGCCCGGAATGTCGTCCGGGCTGAGAACGGCAAACAACGAATCCGCCGAGACGAACGGAACCTGTTTCTCTTTGCTTACTTCTCTCGCAATAAGATTGATTTTCAGCGGGGCTCTGAATTTCAACAAATCGTAATCCCGCGCCATCGCAAGATGAATTCGTGCCTCGCCCCAACGCCGGACGGTAAGTTTTGCTCTTCCCAGCCAGTACTGAACAAACGCATTCCCCTGATGCTGATGGTTGAGACTCTCCAACATTGGTATCAGTTCATCGTGTCTGCCGGCGTCATACATGGTGCGGATTGATTCTTCCGTCCCTGCAGGAAGTTCGTCGTGAATGAACGGCGGGAACATCATATTCGACGTGACATCACTAACAATCACGGGCACGCCCTTCTCCTTCCAGAATTCAAGCAGCTTGCCGAGATTGCGTGCGTAGTTCCTGAATACCCATTCAGCATCTTCCGACTCCAACGGTACCTTGCTCCCTTGCGATACCTGCTGCATCATATTGGCATCAGGAGGTGTTGTTGCTTTTGACACAAACAAGTTAGTAAGAATCTTCACAAGCCTCAGGTCTCTGACGTCATACTTGAGCGAAATGAGAGATGGAAAAAGCCGCTCGACAAATCCCGCTCCGATTCCTTCCGGACCATAGAATTCATTATGTCCCATATACACGCACACGAGATCGGGATCGAATTGCGCAAGAGACTTTGAGAGGTGCAGAATGGCGTTGCTGTTGATCGCCGAGGCCCCCCAGTTGACGACTTCGATCTCCTTTTCGGGATAAGCATTGCGTAGCTGCCGCCGAAGTAAGCCCGGAATGTTCGCCGTCATTTGATAAGGAACCCCGAACATTGATGATTCACCCAGGCAAAACACCCGGAACGTATTCGGTTTCTTTTCTTTTCTGAAAAGATTCTCTTTGAACTCGGGAACGAGTGGCGTATCGGACGAAAAGTACTTCACGAGATACCTACGATTCGTCTGATACCAATCAATCTGATCGTAACGGACTTCCTTGACAATCGGCACGGAAAGCGATTCCGCCCAAAGACGCAGCCCGACTTCAGCAAGGACAACCGCCAGCGCAACAACGAGATATGGTAACAGCGAGGTAACGGTTTTCTTGAGAGATGTACTCATACAATAAAGCGTTCGTAGTTGAGATGCTTATGGTAGAATGGTTTCACTCGGCGGTTCGGTATCCAACCACTCCATTTGAGGATCGACAAATGGTACTTCGAACATTCTTCCGCCGAATCCGAGCAGACGGAAGGTCATCATCGGCGTAGGGGTCACTTCCACTTTCTTCAATCTATCTTCATACACATCGAATCCCCGGCGTGCGGCGCTTTGCGACACAAACAACGTAAGCATGCGCTTGCGTTTCATTTCGGCTAACTCCCCGGCCGCTCTTTCCTTTCGAGAAGCAAATGATGTGTCAGCAAGTTCGGGTTGTGCCTTCTTCGCAACCAACTCAAAATAGCTCACAGTATCGGCAACGCCAATCGGCCCGTACCGTTGTCCCGGCTCCATCCGCCACGCAATCGTCCCGATTGGTGATCGTTCTGTAATGGGAAAGAACCCCGACAAGCCGCCGCTCTGTTTGGCATTCTCATCAATCGACCAGCGTTTGATGATTTCGGCAAAGGGTGTACCTCGTTGCAGTTCGGCAAGAGCCTGTTGCATCTGCTCGATGGAACCTGTTCGTAGTTCACGAATCTGTACGTGGGGAATCGGCGCTGCGCTATTCGTATGCTGAAGATATTTCCACACTTCCTCATCTGTAACTTGTGTTTGCCGGCGGGCGTATTCTTTCATCATTGCGGCAAGCGTTGCATGTTCCCACACCTCGATTTGTCGCTGAACATCGGGCCGGCGGTCGAGCCCGCGCCGCACACCTTCTTGTCCCAACAACTCTTGCTGTGCCCAGAAGCCGATGTCGATGTTCAACCGCGGGAACATGCGATTGAGATTCTCGCGGCTTACTTCGAAGCGCTTCAGCACGAGTCTCTCGATAACGGAACCGACAGACCAATATGTGTCGCCGACAACCGTCAGCGTGTCATTCAGAATTGACGACACTTTTGCACGAACAAGCCCTGCGGCAACACTCGTCATAACTACCGTAGAATCAACGGGTTGCAGCTGCTCCGAAAATACTACGGTGATGGCGTCAGCAAGCGCCTTCAACGGTTGAGGGCGGGAATACGCGACTTGATCGGTGAACGCTGCTCGAAGAAATTCATCCACCCGTTCCCTCTCTTTGATTGAACGAATCCTCTCAACAACACGTTCACGAAGAGACTGAGTCGGCATCGATGAGAAAAAGGAATTTGGCGTAACCGAAATACACTTAAGGATATAATATCCTTCGCCCGCTTGAACGACAGGCGATATTTCCCCGGCTCTCAGCTTATACGCCGCCTGTTCAATTGCAGGGAGGGCTTCTCCCCACACAATCGACGCCGTATCCCGCAAGGCATTCATGGATGAGTCGAGAATGAATGTGTCGAAGTCGGCCGGCCGTTTCAGTCTCTCTCTCACGAACCGTGCTTCTTCCTCGTCATCGAAATAAATAAATGCAGTAAGAATCTGCTTGCGTGCCGCTTGAATGCCTGCCGTTATCTCTCGCGGAGCAACGGATACCTTCTGACTGATCTCCTCACGGTACAATTGATCGCGGGCGAGCAGCTTTCTGATTTCCAGCATCGCGTGTTGGTAGAGTGAATCGCTGTCAAGATTCCTCGACCGGGCTTCCTGCACAAGAAGTTTTTCGGCGACAAGCGACAGCATCAACTCCCGTTTCGCTATATCTATTTGCGACTTGCGTTGACGATTTAATGCCGGCAGCATCTCGAACCGCTGCTGGAACTCTTTTTCGGAAATGTATACATCCCCGGCCCGCCCCACGTACCGATCCCATCCCGAATCAGTTTGGGCGAAGCTGTTCACGGCAAAGAAGAGAAGCAACAAGAGAATAACGGGTTGCATGTTCTGCTAAACGAACTCTGAATTCATCATGTAGAGTGCTAACAAGATACAAAAAAGGCGACCCCGATAAAACGGGATCGCCTTGAACGGAACATCACGTATCGTTACTTCAGCAAGACCATCTTGTGTGTGCTGGTAAACTTGCCTGCGTTAAGTTTGTAGAAGTAGACACCGCTTGCGAGCCCTTTTCCGTCGAACGGAACGACGTACTTCGCAGCCTTCTGATCCTCGTTCACAAGAGTTGCCACTTCCTGGCCAATCATGTTGTACACTTTCAGTGTCACAAATGATGCCGTCGGAAGTGAGTATTCGATTCTCGTAACCGGGTTAAACGGATTCGGGTAGTTCTGCTTCAATTCGTACACGTAGGGAACGCCCGGTATCTCTGTCACACTCGTGACGGGAATGCCGAGGTCATAGTTCCAGCGGTTGTAGAACGCGGGATTGATGCTTCCCCATTGATCGCGGAGAACGAATGTCGGGCCGCTGTCATCAATGTTGGCCGAGTGGTTGTTTCCGAAACCGCCGCGGCCACCTTCATTGTCGCCACCCTTCAAACCGAACTTGAAGATTTGCCCGACTTGGCCTTTCGTGCCAATGCCGAGACTATCCGGCGAGGCAAAGATAACACGCGTAAAGATTGAGTCGCCTGCCACCTGATCGCCGTGTGTACCGTCATCCCACATCTTGCGGGTCGTATCGCCCTGCAACGTCAAGCCCCATGTTTGCCAGCCACCGGTCGCAAGTCCGTTAATCCAAGTACCTGCCGGATACACTGAATCCTTGTGCGCAATGTGGAAGCTGCCCTGTATATCAAACAGCGTGTCGCCTGCTGCCACCTGATAATATGCAGGCTTGATATTCACTTCCCACCTTACAGTCACGCTGCGGGCGAGTGTACGCGTATTGGGGAATACAGGCTGACGACGAGCCTGGGTAATACTTGTGGCCGTATCGTTGATGACGAAATCGTTGCCCGGAACAATTAGTTGCCGCCGTTCAGCTTCAGCCGGAATATCGCCGCTATAGAAGAAGTTGTAGTAGTTCTCACGTACATCGGCAGCATTCTTGATCAGATAGTACTGATAGTCGAATGTCTGGTTTTGTGCTGTAAGAACAGTGTCGATAACGGTGTAGATAGTCGAGACGCCGACACGGCTCATCATTTTCTGTTTGCCGGGCTCCGTTGTTGTTCCGAAGTACCCTGAACGGACAACCAGCGTATCGCCGTGAGCGAACCCGCCCGTGCTCAGCGCACGCTGCAGGTTTGCACGATACGTGATGCGCGCCTGGTAGTTGTTCACACGCAATGTGGGACGCGTGTTATTGAAGTAGGAGAAATAGACTGTGGTATCGCGTTTGTTCGTCGGAACAACGAAATTGCGGTTCGGCTGCCCCTGCAATTCATCCCGTCCCCAATCATACCCGATCAAAAACTTATACTGAATAGACTCACCGACATTCACGCCACTCTTCGGCATGCGAACACGACCCGACCAGAATGTGTTTGCCGGAACGCCAAACGAGCCTCCGTTTGCCGCCGGGCTTTCACGAGTGAGATAGAATGTAGGCGACCAGTTCAAGTCGCCACCGGCTGGCCCGCCGCCACGAATACCGACCGTATCAAGATTGTTGTTGAATCCGAACAATCCACCCTGGATAACACCGAGCATGTTCGTGCGGAAATAGACGTTCATAAACGTATCGGCAACCGGAGTCCACGGACGGAAATACTGTGCGGTTCCGTTCCCAACGTTGTTGAAGAACTGAACCGGCAACGTTGTGTCGCGGTTCGCAATGACATAGACGCGGTTGTTGACACTACCAAGTACGTTGGCAATGTCGGCTTCCCAGCCGTCACTGCCGACGAAAATCTTGAAGAACACCGTATCGCCCTGGTTGAATTGAAGGGTTTTCGACCAGTAGTCACCACCGATGTGGTTCATACCGCCCCCTGTATCGTTACCCCAGGTGAGGGGCGCGTGGCTACCCCGCAATTGGACAGTGTATCCGGTACCGACGGTATCCGGAACAGTTGCCGTGTTCACAATAAAGGTGACGTTCCTCGGCTGCGCCAATGTTGTTGACGGAGCCATGAAGCCGATCACCAGTGCCGCGACCAAAGCAACAAGTAGCAGCTTTTTCATGTTGACCTCCTGAATGATTTGAATTGTGGATTTTGTTGATGGAGCATTATAGATACCTGCATCTTCTATGACATTCCTCCTTCCGTTATGAAACATCTCTTCCTAATGCGTTAAAATCCGATGGCAACCGCGATGGTATTCAGATTGCCGAACAGACCAAACTTGCTGAAGGAGTAGTTGAACTCGATTTGCGCCAAGCCTTCGGCCTTAAACTTCAACCCTGCGCCCAACGACAAGCCCTCCTGTACTTCTTCTCCGAAAAGGGACTTATAGCCGCCGCGCAGAAACACCATATCATTCCATGCGACTTCTCCCCCGAGATTCAGGGTCTCGACATTATCGCTCGGCCGCAATGCATCGGCAGCAAGCGTCACGGTAAACTCGTCATTCTTCACAACATCCATCGCCACGCCGACGCGGAACAGCAGCGGTGTTGGCCACGAATCCGTTTTGAGTGTTGCGACAAGATCCTTGTTCGAGCCGGAATTGCCGGGATCGATATCTACCCTGTTCAACAAGTCACGTCCGTCAAGCTTCAAATCGCCGCCGAAGTTCGACATGGACACGCCGAGACGCATGTCGTTGAACCCGGTTACAAACAACAGCCCGAGGTCAAACGTGATCGTGCTTGCCGACTCGTTCCAAATCGACTGACTCACATACTTCACCGATCCACCCATAGAGAATCTATCAGTAAGCCTTCTTGAATAGGAAACACCAACAGCAAAGTCCTGCGCTGCCCACCGCTCTCCCGTACCGTCGGGATTGGCGACAGTGGTAACTTCTTCTTCACCGTAATCAAGTTGTGTGAAGCTGACACCAACAGCATTTTCGCCGTCAAGATTGAACATTGCGCCGGCCCAGCGGAATGTCGTGCCGGCAATCCAGTTGGTGTTCGAAAACGCAATTTGCGACTTGGCAGCCTGGGCGAAAGCACCGGGGTTCCAGTACAGCGTTGTTGCGTCATTACTGTTGGCGACGTATGCGCCGCCCATCGAGATGGCGCGTGGCCCGACTGATATTCCGAGAAACTGTCCGGCAGTAGTGCCAACCTTTGATTGCGTCATTGCCGGTAGTGTACCGATGGCCATCGCAAGGATGAGCCATACCATTCTGTTCAGGTGTATAGTGTTTGTTTTCATGGTCGTCATCACTTAATGATTGCAATCTTGCCGGTTTTGTTCCCCACCTCAGACTCCACGACATAGAAGTAAACGCCGAACGCAATGTCGAGGTTTTCCTTAGTCTTCAAATTCCACGAGACGGTGCCATCTTCAATGCTGCCTTCATGCACAAGAGTTATCACATGATCGCCGCGGGATGTAAAGATGCTGACACGGGCATTTGCAGGAAGATGCGTGAAGTCTATTTTGCGTTGCCCGCGGCCGCTCGTAATACCGGGCGGCAAGGGGGGCTCAAACGCCGAGGCAGTCACATACGGGTTCGGCACAACCTTCACCTTGTCGAGCTCATTTTTTGCCTTCGCCAGATCGACACGGGGCAGCACGGATGTGAACTCAAGCATATCGCCTTGATGGAAAGGCTTTCTCGTTTTGAACAGCAGATTATCCCCCGTACCGAGGGCATACAGAGTATCCGGCGGGTCGTTTAGCCTGTTGAGAATCGAGATGTTCCATGTCCTGCTTAACGTACCTCGCGGGTTGCGTTCAAGCAGCACAATCTCATCAAGCGGAGAGATTCTGCCGATACTCTGGGGGTTGCCCACGAGATTCTCGGCAAACGCGAATTTCACGTAGGCACTATCGGTGAGATTGTAAATCCGGAAATAGGTCGGAACACGGTCAAACACCCCCAGTTCGTCATCAATCTCGGAGGTATCCACAACCGTATTTGCACATTGAATTTCATAGTCGGCAGGCTTCCGGAAACCCTCAACCGGACCGTTAAGTCCTTGCGTTTTGAGTTGAGAAAACACGAAGCGATACGCATTGACTCTGCTCCATCCCGAAAGACTGTCAATGATGGTAGTACTCCAATGGTTGTTAAAGGAAAACTGAACGCCATCGAAAATATCCGAATCCTTCGTTTCTGTTACGAACGGACTTCCTTGTATGTATGGATTTCTGAATATCGGATGATATTGATATGTGATGGTGTACCTGCCCGTCGGCATGGAACTCTGCGAAAGCGAACGGACGGTGCCCAACTCTTGATCAATTCTGTATTCCGATGGAGGAATGACCCCTCCCTGTTCATTCTTGATCAAAACACTTGAAGGAACGAGGTGTTTCCGCTTCAGCGTCGTGACAAATGTATCCGAGATTGCAAACTGTTCGGTGTATTCAGTGTTGTCACGGACAAAGTAGAACGACGTCCTTCGATCCCATTCCGTTGAATCGGCTGCGTCTTTGATTCCGTTACCGTTGTTGTCGATTGTGTCAACCTGCGTATCGAGGAAGGTAACCGTGTACTTGTTTCCCGTTACTCTGGTTTGGTCGATGACCTTGAAGAAGACGGAACCCGTACCCACACCTGCCGTTTGAGTCATCTGTGTGGAATTGGCGGGCGGCATATACCCTGCACTCTTCGCGTTCGGAACAACAACCGCCACGTTAATGTCGTACGTTTCAATCCCCGATGGAAGGACGGTCACTTGCTTTGTATTTTCCGACGGGAAGATTTTGTTGAGATCATCTCCTCTGTCGTACGCCACAACGGCATAGTAGTACTTTCGTCCGTTCTGCACTTCCCTGTCCACAAACGTGTGCTGCAGCCCTGTATCATCGCCGAGGTAGATGTTGTAACCTTGCGCCGCCTGGAACAATTCGCCTGTTGCCTGGAAGAACCCCTTGATACTATCAATGAGATCGAACTGTGCAAGCGGCCTGTACCCCCGCGGAGTCCCGGTACCATCCGTAATCGTGAAAATGTCGCTGAAATTCGGGTCGGTTGACTTGTAGATTTTGTAGCCCTGGAAGTCATTAATCTTCAGAACAGGATCAACCGAGAACTCTGCCCTGCGATCCCAATACAGCGTGACTTCCCTGTCTCCTGCCACCGCAGTCAGCGTGGGCTTATCCGGAGGTGTCGGGAATTGGTAGTTCGCATCATAGATTTTCTGCACCGTACGCTTGTTGCGGAGCAGATCGGTAATATCATCTTCTCTCGATCCACCCTTTCCGCCGCCGTACACAAGCGCAAGAGAGAATCTCTCGGTTTCCCCGGCCAGCAGCGGAAAGTACCCGGAACTGTACGTGAAGTCGCCATCCTCTCCGCGTTCAGGCCTGTTGTTTATGATGGAAAGCGGAACATCAAAAAATCCCGGTGCCACTTTTCTCCAGGCCCCTTCATCATCCCCCATACTGAAATCGCCTGCGGGCGTGAAGTAGAAGAAGCTCGACAAGCCGATCTGATCCGACTCATCAACATCTGTTTTGTCGATATTCGGCTCGCCCGGAAGTCCGGTGTCGGTTCCGTTCGCAAGATACCCTGATGTCGGCTGCCCGTCTCCTTCACCTGCGTCATTCGTTTTCGGGATACCATCGCGCCCGACGTCATCAACAAGATTGCCGTCCGGATCGAACAAGAGCTGTCCGGTAGTTTTGTCGCGGCTCCAATCATTGTCGTTGTCAACAAGATCGTTTCTCTTTTCATCAATCATACTGAGAGGGCTTGTGCCTGCTCCGGTTAGATACGACACGTAGCGAACAGGGCGGAGAATATCAATAAGTACCTGATGAGGAGGATTGCGGTTGACTTTGTATTGACGGTAGTGAATGGACGAGTTTTCATCGATCAAGCCGTTGAAGTTGTTGTCGATGCCGTCATACGCATTCGGATTGACGAACTGGTTTCCCTGAAAATCGAACTGGATATTGCCTTCAGCAACGCGTTTCGTCACGCCCGGACGAATCCAGACGGAATCGGGCATTCCCCGTGTCTTCACTTTCACCGAATCAACGTTCGGCACGGTGAACAGCACGCGGCTGAAGTCATCCCGAATCAGCACAAGTCTCTGACCGGGCATAATCACCGATGTATCGATGAAGCTGTTCGCCGCAAACGGCGTTGCGAGACGCCCGATTGCCGACGAGTCGGCATCGCCATCGTTGTCGATTCCGTCGAACGGGTTGCCCGGACTTTCAAGAAATGCGTATCCGACCATGCCGACGGGAAATCTCTGATTCCAGCGTGGATTCCGTGATGTGTTGCGGTCAAAATCGCCCGTGTAGGTAATGTTCTCCCTCACATCATAAAACGACCAGTCGTCGTCATACTCGCCGACACCTTCTGTTGACGTTACGCCGACGTATGTTCCGACGAGCATTCCGAACACGGCACGATCGTAGTTTGTGTTGCTCGTGTTTGTTATTTCATACAACCAGAAGATATTATCCTGTGCAAGAAATTGCGCCCATTGAAGTCCGCGAACACTCATTTCGAGTCCGAGCCCTTTTCTTGCAGGGTTGCGTGAATCGGGCCGGAACATGATTCGCCGGGCGTTGTTCGTCGAATCACTAAAGCGCTCGAAGTTAGCATCATCCATCTTGAAGTACGTCTCAAGATCGGCGCTGACGCGTTTGCCGAAGTAGCCGTTCCATGAGCCGCTCCAACCCGGATCGGAAGGATCACCCAGTTTGTCGGGCCACTCACGCGGCCACGATGCGGGATTGTTGCTGATGGCAATGCTCTGATTTGGCGAGGGAGCGAAGTATCCCTGAACCGGTTCGAAGGCCCACGGCTTACCTGTTACAGGATCCTCGCTGCGCGGCGCGGCCTGGGGGCGTGCAGTTGGCGTGAAGATCATCGCTCGAAAGAGCGTATCTCTGTATTTCACTTCCGCACCGACAAAGGGGCTTACATCGCCTATGTAACCGTTGTTATCATCTTTCCATGCGCCGCGCTTGCCTTGTTCTGCAGGCTGCCCGATTACGCCCCAGTTGCCGAACACGGTTCGGACCTGGTTGCCGTTGAGTATTGCCGTTCGCCGGTATGTACGGTCGCTGCTTTGAGCAAACAGCAACGAAGCAGGCACACACAGGGCAATACCGTAGAGGAGAATTCGTGTTGCAGTTTTCATAGTTCTCAGAACTCCAGATTAAGTCCAAGTTCAATGCGTCGCGGCTCGGAGTAGTTGCCCGGTATCCTGAACCAATCGGCTACGGAATTGACCCGCTGTTGCGTATTCTCGCGAAGCGCCTTTTCATAGTCCGTGGTGAAGCCTGCACGGCCGGTATCATCGAACACATTGGTTTCATTCTTGACATCAAACAGATTGAAGACACGTACAAACGCCACAAGTCTGACAACATCAAGTGGAACCTCATAGAACGCCCTCACGTCCACGTTGAAGAATGCCGGCTTGAGTTGGCTGTTCGTTGAAAGTGTGGAAATGTCGGTAACGCGGCGGGGCGTGTACGGTGTGCCGCTTCCGTACTGTGAAATCAAGCTTCCGCCCCATCCGTTGCCATTGTACGAAGCCGTGATGTTCAGCGTGTGGCGCTGATCCCATCCGAGCGGCGTGAGTTGTACTTCGGGAAGCGTGCCCCCCCTGACGGCATTCGCCGCGTCATCTGGATTTGAACCGCTCCCTTTCGCCACCTGATATGTATAGTCGAGTGTCGCGGCAAAACCTCCCGCAAATCTCTTATCCACTGTCAGCACAATGCCCTTCACAAAGCCGAAATCCTTGTTCTGATATTTGCTGTAGAGGGAACCGCCGCCGAATGTGTTGATCCGCTCGTTGCCTGTTGTGGTAAGATTACGGATGTCGCGAATGTATGCCGTGAGGTCAACTGAAATGTCATCGGCAAGTTGTTGCTGAATACCGATTTCGCCGTTGATGGTTTGTTCCGGCTTCAGGTCGGCATTACCGATCGTTCCCTGATCGCCGCCGTTATTCAACACCTTGAATTCGGGCCGCTGATACAGCCGCTCGAACCGCGGAATCTGGAAAAAGTGCCCGTAGGAAAAGTGAACAACACCACGCGCAGTAATGGGGAACGACGCCCCGATACGCGGACTGAATTGTGATTTAGCGGATGCCTTCTTGTACCAGTACGTTCGCCGTTCCTCCAGAGTCTTTACTTTGTTTTCTTCTCTGATCGGGTCGTAGATGTTCGGGTCGCTTTCATCGGCAAGCACAACGCCGTCGGGCTGGAAGTAGTCGAACCGCACGCCGATGTTCAGGATGAAGTCTTTGAACTCCATCTTGTCCTGAATATAGGCGGAGAATTCCGTGGGCTTGTGTGTGTATGTTTCATACGAAGGAGACGTATACGGAGGAATTCTCGTCTGGATGTAGGGATTGAGAGGATCAAAAGCCGTTTGCGAAAGAACCGGAATCAGTTCATAGCTTTCATAGAATAGCCGGTGGCTCCTGAATTCAACTCCCGCCTTTACGAGATTGGATTGATTTAGCTGGCTGGAAATATCGCCTTTTACAAGCAACGTTTTTGTTGATCGCTCAAAGCGACCGTTGTCGGTTCCGCCCGTTGCAAAACTGTACGAATCGAAACGTGTATTGAATACTTCACGATGGACGTAACGGGGGTCATTCAGATTTTCATACAAATAGTATTTGGAATTCTTGTCGAAATACGACCCGCCCAGCGTGTAGAATGTACGGGCACCCAGCGTATGGCTCATCTGGAAAATGAACGTGTTGCTTACATCATAGTTATAACCGACGCCATCAGGGTTGTAGAAGTATCCGCGGTATCTTCCGGCATCAAATCCGGGGCGTGATCGCGTGTTATCAAAGATATAGTTCAGGGTTGCTTTCAGTGTTCCGATGGGACGCCAGGTGATTTTACCTTGGGCGTATTTTCTCTCGCTATCGTTAAGAGGAACGCGGGCGCTATCCCCCAGCCCTGTCGAAGGATCTCGTGACAGGCTGTTGGAATCTCTTAATGCAACGTTTGAAGGATTGAACCGACGGTAACCGCTCAGCCAGCCGTCGAAATAGATGTATCGACCGTTAGCAAAGAAAGTCAAGTCATCACCCACAATCGGCCCGCTGAGATTGGCTTCGAAATTCCGGATTGCCGTCGGACTGATTTTATCAATGCCGGGAAAAACATCCGTGTGGCTGCTGACATAATCGCCGATATACGAACCGACTCCTCCGGTGAACTTCGAACTTCCCTCTTTTGTGGCGATATTCACTATGCCCGACATTGCCTGGCCGTACTCCGCATTGAAGGCACCGGATACAAGCTGCAATTCCTGAATGAGATTCTTGTTAACTTCCACAACCTGGCTGCCGTTGTAGACGTCGGTAATGGGCACGCCGTCAATCCAGTAGGCCACTTCGCCCGACCGGCCGCCGCGCAGGCTTCCTGCAACGAAACCTGCTTGCAGCGACAACACCTGCGAGACTTCTGTGACAGGAAGAGCGGAAATTTGTTCATTTCCGATGACCGCTGTTTTTGCTGTAAGATCCCTCTGGATAATCGGCTTCTCAGCAACAACAATGACTTCTTCCTGCTGAACAACATCCGACGGAAGGTTGAAGTTGATTGTAGTCGTGAGGTCGATTGACACGCTGACGTTCGTGACCGTCTTCCGGTTGTAGCCCACGGCAGATGCGACGAGAGTGTACTTTCCGGGAGGCACGTTCAGAATAACGAAGTAGCCGTCAACATTTGTCGCAGCGCCGCGGGTTGTCCCCTCAATCACGACATTTGCCCCGACGATCTCCTCTCCGGTCTTGTCATCCTTCACGACGCCTGCAATCTTACCGGTTGTTCCGGCCAATGCTATACCCATCGCAACGGTCAAGAGAAGGGCTGCAAGTAGTACATGTTGTTTCATAGTCACTCCATGCGTAGACGTTAAATCAAGGTCATTACTAAGTTGCTGAAGGTTCAAGTTCAATCCCGCCGTCGCGAGATGCGAGAGCTGAGGAGCTTTCTTTTCCGCCTGCCCCGCATGTCTGGCGGATCACGAGTTCGGGCAGGAAGGTAGAGAGTTTAGGCGACGCATCGGGATTCTTTGTTCTGTCCACCAGCATCTGCAACGCGATTGTTCCCATTTCATGCATCGGTTGGCGAACCGTTGTCAGTTGTGCATGCTGCGCGAGTTCGATATCATCAAAGCCGACGACAGCAATATCTTCGGGAACACGAACGCCAAGTTCCCGCGCCGCTTGTAGCGCCCCGATCGCCTGCACGTCGCTCGCAATAAACACCGCGCTGATGTGATTGTGACCGATACTTCGACGGATGATTTCCTTCATTGATTCGTAGCCGGCTTCCCGGTTGAATCCATCCTGTTTGCCGTTTGAGGTAATGACAACGCGTTCCATGTCAAATGGAATTTGCGCCTCTTCCAACGCTTTCTTGTATCCGCTCAGACGTTCTTTCGCTGGGCGTGTTTCAAGGCTTGCGTTGATCATGCCGATGTTGCGATGTCCCAGACTAATCAAATGCCGCGTCGCCTGCATTGCGCCTTCATGGTTCTTCACCAGCATCGAATCAAACTTCTCGTGATATGAATCCACGATTACGACCGGGAGCTTCATCTGTTGGAACTTCAGCACGAACGATTCAGGAAACTGCATCGAAAAGAACATAACGCCGTCAACCCGCCCGCCGTGCAGCGAACGACGCAAATAATATTCCGCCTGCGACGGATTGTTCACTCCATACAAAATCAAATCAAATCCAAGTTCAGCGGCCTTATCCTGCACACCCTGAAGTACTTCGATGAAAAAGTAATTCGTAAAAAACGGAATAATTGTCGAGACGGTGTTGGCTTTTCGGGATGCAAGGCGCTGGGCGTGAGCGTGAGGCTGGTAGCTGAGACGTTTGGCAACTGCAAGGACTTTCTCGCGGGTTTTCGCGGAAACACTCGGATGGTTGTTGAGACAACGTGAAACCGTCCCCAACCCAACTCCTGCCTCTCTCGCCAAGTCGTAAATCGTGATGCCCATTTCGAAGGCGTCTGCCGTGGATGGAATACTCGAAAACTTTGGAAGCGCTTCCAAGAAGATAAGGTATATTCAGAGATATTGTCAAGAGATATCGTAGGAATCTCATTTTTTGCCTTGGATTGCCCTATTTTCGCAGGAAATTCAGGTTCCAACCTCATGACAACTGACCGAATGTTGGAAAATAGCTAAGGAATTGACTTGAGTCTGAGAACGCTAAGTGTCTCGGAGAAGTTCGAATGGAAGTAGTTGGAAACTTCGAAGATGACTTGATTCGGGTGAGAGAATGTGAAACGCGAAGTCAAGACATGCATTTCTTCAAAATAAAACAGCGACTGTTATCATAACTTTACTTGTAAAAAGCTCTCCGCAATCGTCGAGATTACAAAACAGATTCTCACACAGGTTGTTCGATTAAGTAATGAGATTGAATCGACCTTGTGCATGATGGAAAGCGTTCATATATTTCTGCGCGCAAAATCATTCTTCAGATTGCTTTTCCGATTTCTTTATGCAGAAGGTACTTCAATGGCTGAAGTGAAGCTCGAAAACGTACACAAAGTTTACGAAGGCAAAGTCACTGCCGTGAAGGATGTCAATCTCACGATTCAAGACAAAGAGTTTGTCGTACTTGTCGGCCCTTCCGGTTGCGGAAAGTCCACGGCACTTCGCATGATAGCAGGGTTGGAGGAGATTTCGAAAGGGACAATCAGCATCGACGGTAAAGTTGTGAACGATGTTGCACCGAAAGACCGGGATATCGCGATGGTGTTCCAAAACTATGCCCTCTACCCTCATATGAGTGTGTATGAGAATCTCGCCTTCGGATTGAAGTTGCGAAAGTATGACAAGCAGGAAATCGAGTCACGTGTTCGCAAAGCGGCAAAGATTCTCGGCATCGAACAGTATCTTGAACGGAAACCGAAAGCACTTTCCGGCGGGCAACGCCAGCGTGTTGCTCTCGGCCGCGCAATTGTACGTCAGCCGAAAGTATTTCTGTTTGATGAGCCCCTGAGTAACCTTGATGCCAATCTGCGTGTTCACATGCGCACGGAAATATCGAGGCTTCATCGCCAGTTGCAAAGCACAATGATCTACGTTACGCACGATCAAATCGAAGCGATGAGCATGGGAGATAGAATTGTTGTGATGAAAGACGGAATCGTGCAGCAAGTCGATGCGCCGCTTGCCCTCTACCATCATCCTGCCAACAAATTCGTCGCAGGCTTTATCGGCAGCCCGACGATGAATTTCATTCAGGGAACAATCGTCCAGAACGGCTCGCTGCGGTTTCTGCAGGAACGTTCGAACTTCGCATTACCTGTCGTTCCCGGGAAAGAACAGAAACTCAAATCTCATATCAAATCCCAAATCACATTAGGAATTCGCCCGGAACATATTTATGCCCAGCGGCCTTCCGGTGTGGAAAGCGTGTCGTCATTCAAAGTAACTGTTGAAGTAGTTGAACCTGTTGGGAACGAGATTTTTGTTTACTTCTCCACAGGCACAGATTCACAGTACGTTGCGCGCATTGCCACAGACACGCCTCCTGAAGTCGGTAAACCATTCGAGATGTTCTTCGATACGTCGAAGGTTCATTTCTTTGAAAAGGCTACTGAACGGGCAATCTGATTCAGGATGTTCATGGAAATGGCTTTGCTCCGGAGTTCACTGACGTGTGAGCATCCTGTCGCCACGCATCATGCGTGAGAAGGTACACCTTAAACGGCTTCACGTTAACGACACTGAACTGCATTATGTTGAAGAAGGAAGCGGAACACTTGCAGTATGCGTTCACGGAACGCTGGGTGACTACGGGACGTGGCAGAAACAGATCACAGACTTCGCTCAACGCTATCATGTTGTCGCCTACAGCAGGCGATACCATTTCCCGAATCGCAAGGCTGACACATTTGAGTATTCTGCCGGG
>JAANMY010001473.1_pt1 | contig 26437 bp, 21 predicted proteins | sample 7279691 | NCBI WGS metagenome assembly JAANMY01 (sample SAMN14094543, study PRJNA606508) | bioreactor metagenome | isolation source: A lab-scale SPAN reactor treating ammonium-rich wastewater day 388 | place: Ireland: Galway | collected 2018-02-07
TCTGGACCCTGGTGCCGCTGCTGGTGACCGCGGCGCGCGGGGCCGCGGCGGGCCCGCCGTCGGGGCCGGCGTTCGCGGTGATCGGCATCGGCGCGGCGGGCTGCGTGCTCGGCGGCGTACTGAGCCGGCGCATCGGCAGCGCGCGGGTGGCGGCGGTCGCGCTCGCGGTGTCGGCCTTGTGCTGCGCGATCTACCCCTTCGCCACCGCCTGGCCGCCGCTGCTGCTCGCCGCACTGATGCTGGTATGGGGGGCGAGCGTGGTGGCCGATTCGCCGCATTTTTCGGCGCTTTCGGCCCGCGCCTGTGCGCCGGAGAGCGTGGGCAGTGCGCTCGCCTTCCAGAACGCGATCGGCTTCGCGATCACGATGGCGTCGATCGAGCTCACTACCCGCCTGTGGCCGCTGATCGGCGACCGCGTGGCCTGGGTGCTGCTGCCCGGGCCGGTGCTGGGGCTGATTGCGCTGCGGCCGCTCTGGCGATCGTCTTGACGCCCCACGGGGCCGCAGGCCGGAACCCCTCGGTTCTGGCGCTGCCAGGCGGCTGCGGTAGCGCAGGCTTCGCCCTCGTTCCGCCACCCGGCGCGCATGGGCGCGCGACTGTCTGGGTGTCCTGGAGCACGCTGAGTCGCGGGCACCCTCGGTACAATCACAGCACCGCTCGATTTGGGCACTTCAGGGAGTCGGTCCATGCACAAGCACTCTGGCGGACGCAGGTTCGCAGTCCTGGTCTCCGCAGTCACGCTGATCACGGTAGCAGCGCCCGCATTTGCGCAACCCGCTCAGGAGGCGTCGCCGGCGCTGCGTCTTGAATGCGGCGGCATCGGCCTCGAGGAGTCGCAGCGCATGCGCGCCGAGGTCGCGATGCATGCGCTCACGCTGTTCTTCTCCACCACCGAGGGCGGCTTCGTGACCGATGTGGTGACGCGGGTGGATGATCCGCTCGCCGACCGCAGGGTCGAATCATCCTGCGGGCCGATCGGCCAGCTCGACGTGCCCGCGCCCGGACGCTACCGGATCACCGCGACCTACGCCGGCGCGACCCAGGAGCACTGGATCGAGCTGACGCCGGGCGGCGGTGCGCGGCTGTCGTTGCGCTGGAAGGAGTAAGCCCGCTCCCGGGAAGTACGCCGCGCCATCCGCGCCTTTTGCGATCGCCCGCGATCCGCCTTATCCGCACGCGCCGAAGCCGTTAAACTCGCGGTCTTTGTCCAGTTTGAGCCGGAGCGATCCATGACTGTCCAGCGCGTCCTCACCGGGATCACCACCTCGGGCACGCCCCACCTCGGCAACTACGCCGGCGCCATCCGTCCGGCGGTGGCCGCCAGCCGCCAGCCGGGGGTGGAGAGCTTCTACTTCCTGGCCGACTACCACGCGCTGATCAAGACCACCGACCCGCTGCGCGTGCAGCGCTCGACACTCGAGATCGCCGCCACCTGGATCGCCGCCGGGCTCGACACCGACCGCGTGTGGTTCTACCGCCAGTCCGACATTCCCGAGATTCCCGAGCTCACCTGGCTGATCACCTGCGTCGCCGGCAAGGGCCTGCTCAACCGCGCCCACGCCTACAAGGCGGCGGTGGATCGCAACACCGCCGAGGGCGTGGATCCGGACGCCGGGGTGAACATGGGTCTCTACATGTACCCGGTGCTGATGGCTGCCGACATCCTGATGTTCAAGGCGCACTCGGTGCCGGTCGGGCGCGACCAGATCCAGCACATCGAGATGGCGCGCGACATCGCCGGCAGCTTCAACCACATCTACGGCGAGCACTTCGTGCTGCCGGAAGCGGCGATCGACGCCTCGGTCGCCACCCTGCCCGGGCTGGACGGCCGCAAGATGAGCAAGAGCTACGACAACACCATCCCGCTGTTCGCGCCCACCGCCGAGCTGAAGAAGCTGATCTTCTCGATCGTCACCGACTCGAAGGCGCCGGGCGAGCCCAAGGACGCCGACGGCTCGGCGCTGTTCCAGCTCTACCAGGCGTTCTCGACCGCGGAGCAGACGCGCGCCATGCGCACCGCCTTCGACGAGGGCATCGCCTGGGGCGAGGCCAAGCAGGCGCTGTTCGAGCAGATCGAGGCCGCGGTGGCGCCGATGCGTGAGCACTACCTCGCGCTGATCGCCGAGCCGGCGCGCATCGAGAAGCACCTGCACGAAGGCGCCGCCAAGGCGCGCGCGATTGCCACCCCCTTCATCGCCGAGCTGCGCCACGCCGTTGGCCTGCGCAACCTGGCCAGCGTGCCCCAGACGGCGAAAACGGAGAAGGCGAAGGCCGCGCTGCCGCAGTTCAAGCAGTACCGCGAGGCCGACGGCCGCTTCCACTTCAAGCTGGTCGATGCCGACGGCCGCCTGCTGCTGCAGGGTGCGGGCTTCGCGTCGCCGCGCGAGGCCGGGGCGGTGGTGGCGGCGCTGAAGCAGGGCACGCCGTTTACGGTCGAGGGCACGAACATCGTGGTCGATGGGCAGACGGTGGCCGCGCTGGCCGAGGACGTCGCCCCGGTCGAACTGAGCGAGGCCCTGACCGCGTTCGCCGCCTGAGCGAGGCGCGCGCGGCCGCGGCAAGCCGGCCGCGCGCGTATCGCTCAGCGTTCCTTCGGCCCGCCCTTATCCCTCACGAAACGGCCGTGTTCGATCAGCGCTTCGGCAGCACCAGCCGCTCCACCGACTGCGTTTCGCGCTGCACGTCTCGCGCCGACCACGGCAAAGCCTTGCGGCCGAAGGTGTCGAACAGCTCGAGCTGGTTCGCGTAGTGCTGCGAACGCATGCCCTGTGCGTCGATGAAGCCGCTCTGCCCCGGGCCCATCACATCCCACGCCTTCACCGGACCGCGGCCGAGGGCGACCATGTTGTTTTCGGTGCCGCGGTTCATCACCACATGCGTGTGCGCCACCTCCACGTCGAGCGCCTGCGGCACGCCCATGAAGTTGTTGGTGAAGTAGCGCAGACGCGCGACCGGCACCTTCCACCCCGCCGGCGCGGCGCCGCCGTAGTCCTTCGCCAGCTTGTCGGCGGCCTGGCCGAGCGCTTCACGCACCACGTCGAGCGCGTCGCGGCCGTTCAGGAAGTCGTGCTGCTGCGGCACGCTCGCCGACTTGCCGCGCAGCACCTGGTACAGCAGCTTGGTCCCGACCTGGACGTTGATCGAGCCTGCCGGCGGACGGTCGGGCGTCGGGTAGCCGGTGGCGCCGAAATAGCGCATGAAGTCGGCCGGCACCTCGTCGGCGAAGGTCGCCTTCAGCATCGCGCCCAGCCAGGCGTCGAGGATCGCCGGCGCGGGGTGGTCGTAGAAGCCGTCGCGGTTGTCGTCGGCGTTCATGCCGTCCCAGTTCTGCAGCGCGGCGACCAGCCCCTTGCGCGCCTCGTCGGCCGGCAATGTCGCCACGGCCTGCTGCAGCACGGGCAGGAAGTAGCGCGCATTGACGTCGGCGAGGCTGGTCGGCTTCAGCAGGCTCCACATGCCCTCCGCGTCCATCGGACCCTTGGCGCGCAGGCGCTGCTCGAGTTCATTCTGGCGGTCGGCGGCGCCCCACGACAGCCAGATCATGTCCGGATTCGGGTAGCCCTTGATCGGCGGGTTGTTCCAGTTGGCGATGTAGCCCTGGCGCGGGTTGTAGACCTTGGGGTTGGTGTCGAAGCCGAGCACGCCGTCCCAGTCCATCTCGCCGCCGCCGGGCACCGGCAGGCGGCGGTCGTGCCCCGGCTTGCGCACGGGATACTTGCCGGTGTGCACGTAGCCGATGTTGCCGTCGGCGTCGGCGTAGTACCAGTTGATGGTCAGCGCGTGGCGTTCGGCCTGCTTCAGCCATTGTGCCCAGTTCTGCGACTGGCCCTTGCGCGTCCACGCCATCAGCGACTGCAGTTCCAGCCCGTCCCAGGTGCGCTGCTTGGCATAGGCCACGCCCTTGGCCGGGTCGGACTTCACCACCATGCCATGCACCGTGCGGAACACGTCGAGCGTCACCGGTTCGCCGCCCTTCACCGCGATGGTGTCGGTGCGCTTTTCCATCGTGCGCCACTCGCCCTTGTGCTGGTAGCGCGTCGGGTCGGCCGGGTCGAGCGTCTCCGCGAAGATGTCGACGCCGTCGCCATAAGCCGCGGTGGCACCCCAACTGATCTTGCCATTGGTGCCGAACAGCACGCTTGGATAGGCGAACGGCGTATTGCCGACCAGATCGAAACCGGCCCCATGCAGGCCGACGGCATAGGTGTAGGCCGGCGCGAACCAGCCGAACTGCGGGCCATTGAGCAGGATCGAGTTGGCGCCGCGGGCGAGCTTGCGGCCGATGATCCAGATATTGCTTGCCCCCGGGAAGCCGGCCTGGCCGGTCATGCCCAGCGTGCCGAGTTCGGCCAGCAGCATCTCGCGCTGCTCGTCTGCCGAACCACCTGCCAGCGCACCGTCGGGTGTCTTCGCCAGACGCGCAAAGGTGGGCGGCACATCGTCGTAGCGCGGCAGCGCGTACTTGGGCGATTCGTCCGCGCCACCGGGTTGCGCCCCGGCCTGTGCCACCTTCACCGCGTATTCGCCCTCTTCGGGCGCGATCGTGGTGGGGGTCTCGGGGTCGACGATCCATTTGAGCTGATCGAAGATCTCCCTGCCCTTGGCATCGCCGTGCTTGTCGATCAGCGCAGTGCGCAGCGCGAGGTTGTCGAGTTCGGTGTTGAAGTCGGAGAAACGGTTCGCCATCGTGCCGACGAACACCATCGCCACGTCGAACGCGGTCCACGGCCCGGGCTCGAAGCCGAAGTCGCGGAACTGCTTCGGCATCCACGTTTCGGGATCCGCCTTCACCTTCGCCAGCCACGCATTCATGCCCGCCGCGTAGCCCTCGAGAATGTCGCGGTCGGCCTGCGGCAGGCGCGCGATCTGCCCATGGATGGAGGCCGGCCAATAGTTGGCGCGGGTGGCCTTGTCGAAGGCGAGGAACTTGTCGCCCAACACCTCGGCGACCGTGCCCTGGGTGCTGCGCCGCGCCATCTCCATCTGGAACAGGCGGTCCTGCGCCACCGAATGGCCGTAGCCGTAGAACAGGCCGAATTCGGAGTTCGCATAGACGTGCGGAACGCCGTAGGCATCGCGCCGAATCGTCACGGTACCGGTCGTGCCCTTCACCGCCGTCGCAGGGCGAACCGCGGACTCCGCGAACGACGACGCGCAGGGGACGGAAAGGCCACCGAATGCGACGGCGATGGCAAGAAGCGAACCCGGCACGCGGCGAGCCCGAACGTGGTTTTGCATGTTGTCTGTCTCCTCACCCGGTGCCAGCAGCGTGCGATCGCGACCGTCGGGTTTGTGCATTTTGTGGTTTTGATTCCCGACCGATCGATCGGAAACAGACAGCAGGTTATGGGGTGATCAAAACCCTGTCCAGCGCGTCCTCCGCGGGCGCGCGCCGCGCGCACTGGCGGCGCTTGCGGCCTGACCCGGCGCGCGGCCGGATGATCCGGTCGCGCGCAAGAGGCGGGCGTTTGCGGCGCGCCGCGTCCGGGCCGTCAGTGCCGGGTGATGACCACCTCCAGGTATTCGCCCGGCACCACCAGCGAGTCCGAGCCGCCGACGTTGAGCGACTCGAGCAGCGCCGCCAGGTCGGCCAGCAGGCGGGTCTGGCCGGACTCGTCGAGCGCGGCGAAGGCCTTGTGCGTGGGGCCGTAGTAATTGCGGAAGACGTCGATCCAGTGCGCCGGCGAGCGGTAGCGGAAGTTGAAGCTGCGCCGGCTGCACTGGATGTCCTCGGCGTGGGCGCCGAACAATTCCACCAGATAGGGCTCGTCGCCCCATTTCACCGGTGATTTCAGCCCCGCCGGCGGCGGCACGTGCGCACCGACGGTGCGGAACAGGCGGCCGATGAAGCCCTCCGGCGTCCATGCGGCGAAGCCGATGCGCCCGCCCGGACGCACGACCCGCAGCAGCTCCGCGGCAGTGCGCTGGTGGTCGGGCGCGAACATTGCGCCGAAGGTCGACAGCACGACGTCGAACTCGCCGTCGGCGAAGGGCAGGGCCTCGACGTCGGCCACCTGGAAGTTCACCGCCAGGCCCTCGGCGCGTGCGCGCGCGGCGGCCTTGTCGAGCAGCGTGGGCACGTAATCGGTCGAGGTCACGTCGGCGAAGCGGCGCGCCGCGGCCAGCGTGGCGTTGCCGTTGCCGGCGGCGACGTCGAGCACACGTTCGCCGGCGCGCACGTCCGCGGCTTCGGCGAGGTTCTCGCCGACGATCTGCAGCGTGGTGCCGATCACCGCGTAGTCGCCGCTGGTCCAGGTGGCCTGCTGGCGCAGCTTGATCGCGGCCAGATCCGGGGTGGGGGTGGCGGCGATGGCCGCGCGCAGTTCGGTGGGGGCATTCATGGTGAGTCTCCTTGCATTGGGGGTGGGGTTGGGGGCGGGCCTCTGCGGGCCCGTGCCGGGGGGCGAGACCTTCCGACGCCTTCATTCTTTCGCTGGGGCGAATTCGCTGCTTCACTGGAAATCCGGCAGGCTTGCTCGTGCGTCCGCCGTTGCGGCGCGGGTGCCTGCCCGATTTGCGGAGGTCCTGCCCGATGGGGCGCGATACGCTGTCCGATCTGCTCGGCACCGTGCGCTTGCGTGCGGAGGTCTTCTACTGCGTGAGTTGCTGGCGCAACTGGGCGACCGAGGCGCCGCCGGCTTGCGAGATCGCCGCGGCGGTGATGCCCGGCGCCGAGCGCGTCATGGTCTCCATATGGTCGCCCGCCGCGGGCGCTGGGCGGCCAGCGGTCAGACGAAACTGCCGGCGATGTAATCCGCCAGGCAGTTGGCGGCCTCCGAGGCGTTCTCGCGGTTGCGGTGCACGCAGACGTCGAGCACGCCCATCTCCGGGAAACCTTCGCGCTCGCCCAGCGTCCGCACGCCCTCCGGCACCGTGCTCGCGGCGAGCAGGGTCACGCCCAGCCCGGCGCGCACCGCGGCGAGGATGCCGCTGTAGCTCGAGCTGGTGTAGCTCACCCGCCAGCTGCGGTTGAGCCGGCCGAGGGTGTGCAGCACCCGGTTGCGGTAGATGCAGGGCGACGGCGCCAGCACCAGCGACAGGGGCTGCTGCTCGTGGCGCGCATGATCGACGCTGGAGATCCACACCAGGGGTTCGGTGTGGACCAGCGCGCCGCTGCCCCACTGGCCGTCGTCGTGCAGGGCGATGACGAGGTCGAATTCACCCTTCGCCTGGCGTTCGAGCAGGTTCCTGCTCAGGTCGCAGGTCACCTCCAGCGTCACCCCGGGGTGCGACTGGGCGAACTTGCCGAGGATGGTCGGCAGCAGCGAGGCCATGTACTCGTGCGGCGCGCCCAGCCGCAAGCAGCCCGCCACCCGCGGCCGGCGCAGGCTCGCCACCGCCTCGTCGTTGAGCGCGAGCACCCGGCGCGCATAGTCGGCAAGCGTCGCGCCCTCCTGGGTGAGCTTGACGCGGTGCGTGCCGCGCTCGAAGAGCGGGGTGTCGAGCATCTCCTCGAGGCGCCGCATCTGCAGGCTGATCGCCGACTGCGTCCGCCCGACCGCGTCGCCGGCGCGCGTGAAGCTGCCGAGCTCGACGGCCTTGACGAAGGTGCGCAGGAGTTCCGTCGGCAGGTTCAGCATCGGTGTCGGTGCATTTGGGAGATCAATGATTTCATTTCAACTATCAACTTCATAAATACATGCCACCGTTAAGATGCGCCCAGCAACCGCGGGTCGCGGACTGCCCGATCAATCCGACTGAGGGAGACATCATGAGCATCCTGAAATTTACCGAAGATCACGAGTGGCTGCGCGTCGAAGGTGACGTTGCCACCGTTGGCATCACCGACTACGCGCAAAACGCGCTCGGCGACATCGTGTTCGTGCAGTTGCCCGACGTGGGTGCCAGCTTCGCCCAGGGCGACGAGGCGGCGGTGATCGAATCGGTGAAGGCCGCCGGCGAATTGAAGATGCCGCTCGCGGGCACCGTTGTCGAGGTGAACCCCGCGCTCGTCGATGCGCCGGCCACGGTCAACGAGGATCCGCTGGGCGCGGGCTGGTTCATCCGCATCCGCCTGGACGACCCGTCGGCCGCCGACGCGCTGCTGGACCAGGCCGCCTACGAAAAGATGACCGCCTGATCGGCGCCGTCCGCTCGACCCCGCCCGCCTCACCTTTTCCTGGACCGCCCCCGCCATGAACATCCACGACACCCGCTTCCCCGCGACGCTCGCCCAGCTCGAGCAGCGCGACGACTTCGTCGGCCGCCACGTGGGCCCGGACGCCGCCGAGACGCGCGCCATGCTCGACGTGCTCGGCCTCGAGTCGCTCGACCAACTGATCGACAAGGTCATCCCCGCCTCCATCCTGTCGGCCGCGCCTCTGGCCCTGCCCGAAGGCCGCAGCGAGCCCGAGGCACTGGCGCTGCTGCGCGCGATCGCGGACAAGAACCGGGTGTTGCGCTCCTTCATCGGCACCGGCTACCACGACACCTACACGCCCACGGTCATCCTGCGCAACGTGCTCGAGAACCCGGCCTGGTACACCGCCTACACCCCTTACCAGCCCGAGATCTCGCAGGGCAGGCTGGAGGCGCTGCTCAACTTCCAGACCATGGTCACCGATCTCACCGGCCTGGAGATCGCCAACGCCTCGCTGCTCGACGAGGCCACCGCCGCAGCCGAGGCCATGGCCTTCTGCCAGCGCCTGTCGAAGAGCAAGGCGAAGGCCTTCTTCGTCTCGCGCGACTGCCACCCGCAGACCATCGAGGTGGTGCGCACCCGCGCCGAGCCGCTCGGCTTCGAGGTGATCGTCGGTGATGCTGCGACCGAGCTCGCCGCGCACGAGGTCTTCGGCGTGCTGCTGCAGTACCCGGCAAGCACCGGCGAGGTGACGGACTACGCCGCCATCGTCGCCGCCGCGCACGACAAGAAGGCGCTGGTGGTGGTCGCCGCCGACCTGCTGGCGCTGACCCTGCTCAAGCCGCCGGGCGAGTTCGGCGCCGACGTCGCCATCGGCTCGACCCAGCGCTTCGGCATCCCGATGGGCTTCGGCGGCCCGCACGCGGCCTACTTCGCCACCCGCGACGAGCACAAGCGGGTGATGCCCGGGCGCGTGGTCGGGGTGTCGATCGACAGCCACGGCAAGAAGGCCTACCGCCTGGCGATGCAGACCCGCGAGCAGCACATCCGCCGCGAGAAGGCCACCTCCAACATCTGCACCGCGCAGGCGCTGCTCGCGATCATGGCCAGCATGTACGCCTGCTATCACGGCCCGGTCGGGCTGGCCACGATCGCACGCCGGGTGCATCGCCTGACCGCCACCCTGGCCGCCGGCCTGCGCCGCCTCGGCGTGGACGTGCCGACGACGGCCTTCTTCGACACGATCACCGTGCGCGTCGCCGACGCCGCCAAGGTTCATGCCGCGGCGCGCGCCGCCGGCATGAACCTGCGCGAGATCGACGCCACCACGGTCGGCATCTCCTTCGACGAGACCACTCGCCGTGCCGATGTCGAGGCGCTGTGGACGGTGTTCGGCACCGGCGCCGCGGCGCTGGAGTTCGACGCCGTCGAGAGCCTGGTGCAGGAGGCGCTGCCGGCCGCGCAGCTGCGCAGCTCCGCTTTCCTGACCCACCCGGTGTTTACCGCCTACCAGTCCGAGACCCGCATGCTGCGCTACCTGCGCAGCCTGGCCGACAAGGACCTGGCGCTCGACCGCACGATGATCCCGCTCGGCTCGTGCACCATGAAGCTCAACGCCACCACCGAGATGATCCCGGTGACCTGGCCCGAGTTCGGCGGTCTGCATCCTTTCGTCCCCGCCGACCAGACCGCAGGCTACGCCCAGCTCACCGCCGAGCTCGAGCAGATGCTGTGCGCCTGCACCGGCTACGACGCGGTGTCGCTGCAGCCCAACGCGGGCTCGCAGGGCGAGTACGCCGGCCTGCTCGCGATCCGCGCCTGGCACGCCAGCCGTGGCGAAGGCCACCGCGACGTGTGCCTGATCCCGAGCTCTGCCCACGGCACCAACCCCGCGACCGCGCAGATGGCCGGCATGCGGGTGGTGGTGGTCGCCTGCGACGAGAACGGCAACGTCGACGTCGCCGATCTCAAGGCCAAGGCGGCGCAGCACGCCGCACAGCTTGCCGCGATCATGATCACCTACCCGTCGACCCACGGCGTGTTCGAGACCGCGGTGCGCGAGATCACCGAGATCATCCACGCCCATGGCGGCCAGGTGTATATCGACGGCGCCAACCTCAACGCCATGGTCGGCCTGTGCGGCCCGGGCCAGTTCGGCGGCGACGTCTCGCACCTGAACCTGCACAAGACCTTCTGCATCCCGCATGGCGGCGGCGGCCCGGGTGTCGGCCCGATCGGCGTCAAGGCGCACCTCGCACCCTTCCTGCCGGGCCACGGTTCGGTCGGCCTGGCGGGCATCGGCGCGGTGGCGGCGGCGCCCTGGGGCAGCGCCAGCATCCTGCCGATCACCTGGACCTACATCACGCTGATGGGCCGCGACGGCCTGCGCCACGCCACGGTGACGGCGATCCTCAACGCCAACTACATCGCCCGCCGCCTGGAAGCGCACTACCCGGTGCTCTACCGTGGCGAGCATGGCATGGTGGCGCACGAGTGCATCCTCGACCTGCGCCCGCTCAAGGACAGCACCGGCATCAGCGTCGACGATGTCGCCAAGCGCCTGATGGACTTCGGCTTCCACGCGCCGACGATGTCCTTCCCGGTGCCGGGCACGCTGATGATCGAGCCGACCGAGAGCGAGTCGAAGGCCGAGCTCGACCGCTTCTGCGACGCGATGATCGCGATCCGCGAGGAGATCGCCAGGGTCGCCAGCGGCGAGTACGACGCCCGCGACAACCCGCTGGTCAACGCCCCGCATACCGCGGAGGCGATCGCCGGCGAGTGGACCCACCCCTACAGCCGCGAGCTCGCCGCCTATCCGGTGCCCAGCCTGCGTGGCAACAAGTACTGGTCGCCGGTCGGCCGGGTGGACAACGTGTATGGCGACCGCAACCTGGTGTGCGCCTGCCCGCCGCTGTCCGACTACGAACAAGCCTGAGGAGCCCCGCACATGAACGTCTCTTTCATCGTCACCCTGGTGGGCGAGGATCGCCCGGGCCTGGTCAAGGCGCTCGCCGAGCGCGCGGCCGCGAACGGCGCCAACTGGCTCGACAGCAGCATGGCGCACCTGGCCGGCAAGTTCGCCGGCATCGCGCGGCTCGACGTCGCCGCGGCCGATGCCGACCGCCTCGAGGCGGCGCTGCGCGAGCTGTCGTCGGCCGGCCTGAGCCTGAGCATCGAGCGCGGCAGCGCCGCGGCGGGCGCCGCCGGCGGCGAGCTGATCCGCATGGCGCTGCTCGCCCACGACCGCCCCGGCATCGTGCGCGACATCTCCGCGGTGCTGGCGCAGCACGGCGCGAGCATCGAGCGCATGGACAGCGCCTGCGAGAGCGGCTCGTTCAGCGGCGAGGCGATGTTCCGCGCCGAGCTCGAGGCCCGCGTGCCGGCCAGCGTGTCGCCCGCCGCGCTGCAGGCGGCGCTCGAGTCGCTGGCCAACGAATTGATGGTCGACCTGAAGCTGGAGGCGAAGGGGCTGGAGGCGAAGGGCTGACCGATCAAGCACGTCCGCCCGCGCGGGCGGACGCACCAGGCTGACCGGGGCATCGAGGCGCGGCAAGCGTCGTCCCGGCCGGCCACAAAACGACAAAAAGGACGGAGACACCATGCAGCTCATCAACGATTTCTTCAACTGGCTCAACGGCGTCGTCTGGGGCGTGCCGATGATCATCCTGATCCTGGGTACCGGCCTCTACCTGCAGATCCGCCTCGGCTTCATGCCGATCTTCAGGATCCCCTACGGCTTTCGCATGATCTGGAAGAGCCGCCGGCCGGGCGCGAACTCCGAGGGCGAGATCTCCCCCTTCGCCGCGCTGATGACCGCGCTGTCGGCCACCGTGGGCACCGGCAACATCGCCGGCGTCGCCACCGCGATCGCGGTCGGCGGCCCGGGCGCGCTGTTCTGGATGTGGATGACCGCCTTCGTCGGCATGGCCACCAAGTACGGCGAGGTGGTGCTGGCGGTGAAGTACCGCGAGGTCGACGATAAGGGCGAGCACGCCGGCGGCCCGATGTACGCGATCAAGAACGGGCTGGGCAAGCACTGGCGCTGGCTGGGCACGGCCTTCGCCATCTTCGGCGGCCTGGCGGGCTTCGGCATCGGCAACATGGTCCAGGCCAACGGCATCGCCAGTGCGGTGCAAAACGCCTTCGGCGTTGAGACCTGGATCACCGGCGTCGTGCTCGTCATCCTCACCGGCGCGGTGGTGCTCGGCGGCATCAAGCGCATCGGCGCGGTGGCCGAGTGGCTGGTGCCCTTCATGTGCATCGGCTACATCCTGTGCGTGGGCGTGATCCTGTTCCTGTTCGCCGACCGCATCCCCGACGCCTTCGCCACCATCTTCACCCAGGCCTTCAACCCCACCGCGGCCGCCGGCGGCTTCCTCGGCTCCACGGTGCTGATGGCGATCCGCATGGGCGTCGCCCGCGGCATCTTCTCCAACGAGGCGGGCCTGGGCACCGCCGGCATCGCGCAGGCCGCCGGCACCACCAGCAACCCGGTGTTCTCGGGCCTGATCGGCATGATGGGCACCTTCATCGACACCATCATCGTGTGCACGATGACCGGGCTGGCGATCATGGTCACCGGGGTGTGGACCTCGGGCGCCTCCGGCGCGGTGCTGAGCTCGCAGGCCTTCGAGGCGGCGATGCCGGGCGTGGGCAAGTACCTGCTCGCCATTTCGCTGGCGGTGTTCGCCTTCACCACCATCCTCGGCTGGGCCTACTACGGCGAGAAGTGCTGGGAGTACCTGGTCGGCACGGTCAGCGAGAAGCCCTTCCGCATCCTGTGGACGATCGCGGTGTTCTTCGGCGCCACGCTCAGCCTCGACTTCGCCTGGCTGGTCGCCGACACGCTGAACGCGCTGATGGCGATCCCCAACCTGATCTCGCTGCTGCTGCTGTCGCCGGTCATCGTCAGCCTCACCCGCGAATACTTCGCCAACGGCGGCGCCGAGGGCGAGGAGGCCCGCGCGGCGGCCGCGCGCACGCGCCGCTGAGCTTCACCTCGGGGGCGGGACGCCTGTCGTCCCGCCCACCGCACCCAACCCCATCCAGGAGACACCCATGTTCGACATGCAGATGCAGATCGCCGGCTATGACGCCGAACTCTGGAACGCGATCGAGGCCGAGCGCCAGCGCCAGGAAGACCACATCGAGCTGATCGCCTCCGAGAACTACGCCAGCCCGCGCGTGATGCAGGCGCAGGGCACGGTGCTCACCAACAAGTACGCCGAGGGCTATCCGGGCAAGCGCTACTACGGCGGCTGCGAGCATGTGGACGTGGTCGAGCAGCTCGCCATCGACCGCGCCAAGCAGCTGTTCGGTGCCGCCTGGGCGAACGTGCAGCCGCACTCGGGCTCGCAGGCCAACGCCGCGGTCTATCTCGCGCTGCTGCAGCCGCACGACACCATCCTGGGCATGAGCCTGGCCCACGGCGGCCACCTGACCCACGGCGCCAAGGTCAACTTCTCCGGCAAGATCTTCAACGCGGTGCAGTACGGCGTCACCGACGACGGCGTGATCGACTATGACGCGCTCGAGGCGCTGGCCGTCGAGTGCAAGCCGAAGATGATCGTCGCCGGCTTCTCCGCCTACGCCCGCCACCTCGATTTCCCCCGCTTCCGCGCCATCGCGGACAAGGTCGGCGCGCTGCTGTTCGTCGACATGGCCCACGTCGCCGGCCTGGTCGCCGCCGGGCTGTACCCCAACCCGGTGCCCTTCGCCGACATCGTCACCAGCACCACCCACAAGACGCTGCGCGGCCCGCGCGGCGGCATCATCGTCGGCCGCGCCAACCCGGACATCGAGAAGAAGATCGCCTCGATGGTGTTCCCCGGCACCCAGGGCGGACCGCTGATGCACGTCATCGCCGCCAAGGCGGTGGCCTTCAAGGAGGCGCTCGAGCCCGCCTTCGCCGACTACCAGAAGCGGGTGATCGCCAACGCGCGCGCAATGGCCGGCGTGTTCGTGGAGCGCGGCTACAAGATCGTCTCCGGCGGCACCGACGACCACCTGTTCCTGGTCGACCTGATCGCCAAGGGCATCACCGGCAAGGCCGCCGACGCCGCGCTCGGCGCCGCGCACATCACGGTCAACAAGAACACCGTGCCCAACGACCCGCAGTCGCCCTTCGTCACCAGCGGCATCCGCATCGGCACGCCGGCGGCCACCACGCGCGGCTTCGGCATCGCCGAGGTCAGCGAACTGGCGGGCTGGATCTGCGACATCTTCGACGACATCGACAATCCGGCGGTGATCGACGCGGTGCGGGCGAAGGTGTCCGCGCTGTGCGCCCGCTTCCCGGTGTACGGACGCTGAGTACGGCGACGCCACCGCGAACGTGATTGAATGCTGACCCCCCTTCGCCCCTGCACAAAGGACACATGATGAGCGACCACGATTCCTCCGCGCCGCTGCTGCGCACCCCGCTGTACGACCTGCACGTCTCCCTCGGCGCCAAGATGGTGCCCTTCGCCGGCTACGCGATGCCGGTGCAGTACCCGGCCGGGATCCTCAAGGAGCACACCCACACGCGCACCCAGGCCGGCCTGTTCGACGTCTCGCACATGGGCCAGGTGATGCTGGTCGGCCCGGATGCGGCCGCCGCGCTCGAGACCCTGGTGCCGGTGGACATCATCGACCTGCCGGTGGGCACGCAGCGCTACGCGCTGTTCCTCAACGAGCAGGGCGGCGTGATGGACGACCTGATGGTCGCCAACTTCGGTGACGGCCGCCTGTTCGTCGTCGTCAATGCCGCCTGCAAGGCGCAGGACATCGCCCACATGCAGCAGCACCTGTCCGCGCGCTGCAAGGTCGAGGTGCTGGCCGACCGCGCGCTGCTGGCGCTGCAGGGGCCGGCGGCGGGCGCGGTGATGGCGCGCCTGGCGCCCGAGACCGCGAACATGGTGTTCATGAACACCGCCACCGTCACCCTGGTGGGCGCCGAGTGCTACATCAGCCGCTCGGGCTACACCGGCGAGGACGGCTTCGAGATCTCGGTGCCGGCCGACAAGGCCGAGGCGCTGGCCAGGGAGCTGCTGAGCCACCCCGAGGTCGCTCCGATCGGTCTCGGCGCGCGCGACTCGCTGCGTCTGGAAGCCGGCCTGTGCCTGTACGGCCACGACCTCGACCCGAACACCTCGCCGGTCGAGGGCAGCCTGCTGTGGGCGCTGTCCAAGGTGCGCCGTGCCGACGGCGCGCGTGCGGGCGGCTACCCCGGCGCCGCGGTGGTCTTCGAGCAGATGGCCAAGGGCGTGGCGCGCAAGCGCGTGGGCCTGCGTCCGAACGCGCGCGTGCCGGTGCGCGAAGGCGCCGAGCTGGTGGACGCCGAGGGCCGCAAGGTCGGCGTGGTGACCAGCGGCGGCTTCGGTCCGACCCTCGAGGCGCCGGTGGCGATGGGCTACGTCGAGACCGCGCTCGCCAAGCCGGGCACGCAGCTGTCCGCGATGGTGCGCGGCAAGCCGGTGCCGGTCGAGGTCGCCACCACGCCCTTCGTGCCGCAGCGCTACTACCGCGGCTGAGACCCGGCGGCTGGGGCGCCGCGGTCGGGGCACACCAGGCCCGCCGACCCGGCACCGCGCGTTCGCTGACGATGGGCTGGCCGGTGCAGCCGACCAAGGCGGCCCGTCAGCTGGCGGTGCCGCCCACCGCCTCGGCGACCACGGCTTCGGTCAGCTCGGGCGCGCACAGCTCGATGAAGCGGTAGGCGAAGCCGCGCAGGTAGTGGCCGCGGCGCACCGCGATGCGGGTGACGTTCTCGGCGAACAGATGGTCGCTGTCGAGCTTGCGCAGGCCCGGATCGCGCGCCGGGTTGAAGGCCATCGAGGCCAGGATGCCCACGCCCAGGCCGAGCTCCACATAGGTCTTGATCACGTCGGCGTCGAGCGCCGACATCACCACGTCGGGCGTCAGCCCGGCGCGGGCGAAGGTCTGGTCGATGCGGGTGCGGCCGGTGAAGCCCTCGTGGTAGGTGATCACCGGGTGCGCGACGATCGCCTCCAGGGTCAGCGGCTGCACCGCCTCGAGCGGGTGGCCGGCGGGCACCACCACCGCATGCTGCCAGCCGTAGTAGGGGAAGGAGGCCAGCTCGGGCACCTCGGCCAGGGCCTCGGTAGCGACTCCGATGTCGGCCTCGCCGTCGAGCAGCATCTGCACGATCTCGCCCGGGCTGCCCTGATGCAGCTTGAGCAGCACGCGCGGGTAGGCGCGCTTGAACGCCGCCACCACCTCGGGCAGCGCGTAGCGCGCCTGGGTGTGGGTGGTGACCACCGTCAGCTGGCCCTCGTCGCGTCCGCGGTACTGGTCGGCCAGGCGCTTGATGTTGGCGGCGTCGAGCAACATGCGCTCGACCATCACCACCAGTTCCTTGCCCGGCTCGGTGAGGCCGAGCAGGCGCTTGCCCTTGCGCACGAAGAGCTCGATGCCGAGCTCGTCCTCGAGGTCCTTGATGTGCTTGGACACCCCCGACTGCGAGGTGAACAGCGCGTTCGCCACCTCGGTGAGATTGAATCCGCGCCGTACGGTCTCGCGGATGATGCGCAACTGCTGGAAGTTCATCGGGCGGCTCCGGCCGTCGTGGCGGCCTGTCGCGATTCGAACAGGCTCAGGCGCGAGGGTAGCAGGCGGACGGCCTGTCCTTCCGCCAGGCCGAGCGCTGCGACGCGTTCGCGCGTGATCTCCACCTCGAAATGCTGGCCCTGGGCACCGTTCAGCCCGTCGAGCTCGACCCGTGCGGTGACGCCGAAGGCGAGGATGCGGCTCACCCGCGCCGCGATGCCCTCTCCCGCGCCGGCGCCCACCACGATGTCGAGTTCGTGCGGGCGCGCAAAGGCCATCACCTCGGCGCCCTGGTCAAACTGCCCGGCGCCGTGCGGCAGACGGTCGTCGCCCACGCGCAGGCCGTCGCCATCGACCCGGCCGTGGAACAGGTTCACCGCGCCGAGGAAGCCATACACGAAGGGCGTCGCCGGCCGGCGGTAGACCTCTTCCGGGGTGCCGATCTGTTCGACCGCGCCCTTGTTCATCAGCACCACGCGGTCGGCCACTTCCAGCGCCTCTTCCTGGTCGTGGGTGACGAAGATCGAGGTGACGTGCAGCTCGTCGTGCAGCTTGCGCAGCCAGCGCCGCAGCTCCTTGCGCACCTTGGCGTCGAGCGCGCCGAAGGGCTCGTCGAGCAGCAGCACGCGCGGCTCCACCGCCAGCGCGCGGGCGAGCGCGATGCGCTGGCGCTGGCCGCCGGAGAGCTGGGCCGGAAAGCGGTCGGCGAGCCAGTCGAGCTGCACCAGGTTCAGCAGCGCGTGCACCTTCTCGGCGATCTGCTTCTCGGACGGCCGCTGGCCGCGTGGCTTCATGCGCAGGCCGAAGGCGACGTTGTCGAACACGCTCATGTGGCGGAACAGCGCGTAGTGCTGGAACACGAAGCCGACCTGGCGATCGCGCACATGGGTGCCGGAGGCGTCCTCGCCGTCGAGCAGCACCTGGCCGGCGTCGGCCGCCTCGAGCCCGGCGATCACCCGCAGCAGCGTGGTCTTGCCGCAGCCCGAGGGCCCGAGCAGGGCGACCAGCTCGCCGGTGGGAAAGTCGAGCGACACGTCGTCGAGGGCGACGAAGTTGCCGAAGCGCTTGTGGATGTTGCGAACCTGGATGCTCATGGCTGTCCTTCGTGAAGATCGTGTTGTGCATGCGCGGCGCGGTGCTCGACCCAGGTCTTGACGCCCAGGGTCACCAGCGCCAGCAGGGCCAGCAGCGAGGCCACCGCGAAGGCGGCGGCGAACTGGTACTCGTTGTAGAGGATCTCGACGTGCAGCGGCAGCGTGTTGGTCTCGCCGCGGATGTGGCCGGACACCACCGACACCGCGCCGAACTCGCCCATCGCGCGCGCGTTGGTGAGGATGACGCCGTACAGCAGGCCCCACTTCACGTTCGGCAGGGTCACGTGCCAGAAGGTCTGCAGGCCGTTGGCGCCGAGCACCACCGCGGCCTCCTCTTCCTCCTTGCCCTGCGCCTGCATCAGCGGGATCAGCTCGCGGGCGACGAAGGGGAAGGTGACGAACACGGTGGCGAGCACGATGCCGGGCACGGCGAAGATGATCTTGATGTCGTGCTCCGCCAGCCACGGCCCGAGCCAGCCCTGGGCGCCGAACACCAGCACGTAGATCAGGCCGGCGATCACCGGCGACACCGAGAACGGCAGGTCGATCAGCGTGATCAGGAAGTGCTTGCCGCGGAACTCGAACTTGGCGATCGCCCACGCCGCGCACACGCCGAACACCAGGTTCAGCGGCAACGCGATCGCCGCGGCGAGCAGGGTCAGGCGCAGCGCCGACAGCGCGTCCGGGTCGACCAGCGCGCTGGCGTAGGTCTCCCAGCCCTTGCGCAGCGCCTCGACGAAGACCGCGATCAGCGGCATCAGCAGGAACACGGCGAAGAAGGTGAGCGCGGTGCCCAGGATCAGCCACTTCACGAAGGGTGTTTCACGCGTCGCCGCGCGCGCCTCGAAGCGCGTCTGGCCGATGGCCTGGGCGGCGCCCAGGCGGAGTGTGGTGGCGCCGGCCATGTCAGCGGTCCCTCCCGGTACGTTTGGCGGTCCATGCCTGCAGCCCGTTGATGATCAGCAGCAGGGTGAAGGACAGGATCAGCATCACGGTCGCGATCGCCGTGGCGCCGGTGTAGTCGTACTGCTCGAGCTTGGTGATGATCATCAGCGGGGTGATCTCCGACACCATCGGGATGTTGCCTGCGATGAAGATCACCGAGCCGTACTCGCCCACCGCACGCGCGAAGGCGAGCGCGAAGCCGGTCAGCAGCGCCGGGAACACGATCGGCAGGATCACGTGGCGGAAGGCCTGCCAGCGCTGCGCGCCGAGGCTGGTGGCGGCCTCTTCCAGCTCGGTGTCGAGGTCCTCCAGGATCGGCTGCACCGTGCGCACCACGAAGGGCAGGCCGATGAAGACCAGCGCCACCAGCACGCCGAGCGGCTTGAACGCGACCTGGATGCCGAGCGGCTCGAGGAACTGGCCGATCCAGCCGTTCTTGGCGTACAGCGCGGTGAGCGAGATGCCGGCCACCGCGGTGGGCAGCGCGAAGGGCAGATCGACCAGGGCGTCGATCAGCTTCTTGCCGGGGAAGGAGTAGCGCACCAGCGCCCACGCCAGCAGCAGCCCGAACACCGCGTTGATCGCGGCGGCGAGCAGCGACATGCCGAAGGACAGCTTGTAGGAGGCCACCACCCGCGGCGCGGTGACGACGTCCCAGAATTCGGCGAAGCTCAGTTGCGCCGTCTTCAGGAATACCGCCGCGAGCGGGATCAGCACCAGCAGCGAGAGATAGGCGAGGGTGTAGCCGAGCGTGAGCCTGAAACCGGGCAGCACGCGGAAGGTCGGCGCGGCGGGGGCGGGGTGGAGCGGGGGGGAGAGTGCTGCGGTGCGCATGATGGATGCCGTGACTCGGGAATGCGTTCGAGTCTAGGGCGCGGCCTTATGGACGAAAAACAATAAAAACAGCGTTGCTTATGCGATTTTCTGCAACGCGGGCTGCGACGTCCCGTGTGTCATGCGCCTCGGCTCAACTCGCACGACGACTACAATGGCGCGCTTCATCGAGGAGGCGATCGCGTGACGGACTTCTTTGGCAATTTCCTGCTGGCGCTGCTGCTGGTCGGCCTGCTCCGCTTCCTTTACGCCGTGTGCGCGCTGCTCGTGCGCACCCGCGACGGCGGCAACATCGCCTTCGCTGTCGCCCTGCCCTCGGCCTTGCTCTACATCGTGGTGCGCAATCCGGTGCCGGTGAGCAGCTGGACGGGGCTGGCGGCCGGCGCGTTCCTCGGGGCGGCGCTGCTGCTCGCGCTTGCGCGCTGGCGGCGGCGTCGGTCCTGAGCGGGCGCTCGCTGTACGGGCCTGATCCGCCAGGCTGGATAGATCAGCAGAATTTCTTGGTTCGGTTCCGGCGGCGGATCGGCGAGGCTTGGGCGCGCAACATCCGGGTCGAGACACCGACCCGATTCGGGAAATGGAGTAGGGAGACAGCAGACATGGAACAACCATCGAGCGCAGTGCAGCTTGCGATTGCGGAGCGTGCGCGCGCATTTCTCGACCGCCTGCCGCTCGAGCGCGGGGGTGGGCGGCAGTTGCGGCGTCTGGCCGATGGCGGCGTGGTCGGCGACTGGTTTGGCTGCGAGCTTTCGAGCGTGTTCCAGCCGATCGTGCTGTACGCCGGGCGTGAGACGCTGGGCTATGAGGCGTACTTGCGCACTCTCGGCAGCGGAGAACGTGCCTTGTCGCCATGGACGCTCTTCTCTGCCAACGCCGATGATGGCCGGCTGGTCGCGCTCGACCGGCTGGCACGGACAGTTCATGCGCTCAACTTTCTCTCGTCCGTCGAGGGCGACGGGCTGCTTTTCCTCAACGTACATGGGCGCCTGCTCGCCGCGGTGAGTGGCGATCACGGTGCCGCGTTCCGCAAGGTGGTCGATGCGCTCGGCCTGCCACCGGAGCGCATCGTGATCGAGACGCCGCTCGCGGCGAGCGGCCAGCCGGACCTGCTCGCCTTCGTGCTGCGCAACTACCGCAACAACGGTTTCCGGGTGGCGATCAACGTCGAATCGCCGACGCAGTGGCAGGCGCTGTCCAGCCGGATTCCGGCAGACTTCATCAAGATCGACAGCGCACGACTGCTGGTCGATGACGACTGGCGTGCTCGCCTCGAGTGGCTGGCGACGCTGCGGGCCGGCGCCAAGCTCGTCGTGACGCGGCTCGAGCACATGCTCGACGCCGCCCTGCCGCCCGGCGTGTTCGTCCAGGGCTATGCCTACGGCCTGCCCGCGCAGCGCGCGGCGATCACGCATGCCGAGCGCCATGTGCTGGAACGTTTCGCCTACTGATCACTTGCCGGCAACGTGCCGGCGAGGGTGCGCTGCTTACACCAGCGTATGGATCAGACCGAGCACCGCGCACGCCGCGATGACCTTCATCACGTCCTGCTTGTAGCGCCACAAGGCGATGAAGGCCGCGACGGCGATCAGCGCCTGGAACCACGCCACGCCGCCGGAGAAGGGGGCGCTGGCGGTGGCATCGGGGAACATCACGTGCCAGCCGAAGAACACCGCGAGGTTCACGATCACCCCTACCACCGCGGCGGTGATGCCGGTCAGCGGCGCGGTGAACTTCAGGTTGCCGTGGGTGGACTCCACCAGCGGGGCGCCTGCCAGGATGAAGACGAAGCTGGGCAGGAAGGTGAAGAAGGTGGCCACCGACGCGCCCGCCAATCCCGCCAGCAACAGGGCGTCGGGGCCGAAGATCTCCTTGGTCCATGCGCCCACGAAGCCGACGAAGGCGACCACCATGATTAGCGGCCCCGGCGTGGTCTCGCCCAGGGCCAGGCCGTCGATCATCTGCGTGCCGGTGAGCCAGCCGTAGGTCTCGACGCCGCCCTGATAGACGTAGGGCAGCACGGCGTAGGCGCCGCCGAAGGTGACGAGCGCCGCCTTGGTGAAGAATTCGCCCATGGTGCGCAGCACCGGGTCGTCGAGCACGGCCATCGCGGCGCCCCAGAGGATCGCCGCCGCAAGCAGCAGCGTGACGAGGTAGGTCCAGCGGAAGCGGGTATGGGGCAGGGGCGGGGTGTCGTCGTCGATCAGGGCGGGGCCGTAGTCCTTGTCGGCACCCGTATGCCCGCCGCCCACCCGGAACTTGTCCGGCGCCAGCTTTCCGCCGAGCGCGCCGAGCAGGCCGGCGCCGACGACGATCCAGGGAAAGGGCACGCCGAAGACGAAGATGGCGACGAAGGACGCCGCCGCCAGCGCCCACAGCAGGCGGTTCTTCAAGGCTCGCGAACCGATGCGCCAGGCGGCGAACAACACGATCGCCACCACCGCCGGCTTGATGCCGTCGAAGATGCCCTGCACGAGGGTCAGGTCGCCGAAGGCCAGGTAGATGTAGGTGAGCGCGGCGAGGATGAACAGCGATGGCAGCACGAACAGCGTGCCGGCGACGATGCCGCCCCAGGTCCGATGCAGCAGCCAGCCGATGTAGATGGCAAGCTGCTGCGCCTCCGGCCCCGGCAGCACCATGCAGTAGTTGAGCGCGTGCAGGAAGCGATGCTCGGAAATCCAGCGCCGTTTCTCCACCAGCTCCTGGTGCATCATCGCGATCTGGCCGGCGGGGCCACCGAAGCTGATGAAGCCGAGCTTGAGCCAGTACAGGAAGGCCTCGCGGAAGGAGGGATGGGCGGGGCGTGGCAGGGGCAGGGGTGGAGCCTTCATGCTGTGCTGTCCTGGTGAATCGGGCGAGTGGCAAGTGCGTGTGGATGGCTGATCGCGATTGTCGTCGACCGGGTGCGCCGCGGGGGCACGACATGCCCGGCGCCGGGTCGAAGTCGTCCAACGCGCGCGTCATTGACCGCATCGCTCGCCTGTGTCGCCCGATCGAAGTCGCTGACTCGATGACCGTTGGTATCGGTCCAGGTAGACTCCTGCCGATCCGGTGCGCCCGTGCGGCCATCGCCGCGCAACCGAACCCCTCGCATTCCAGGACGCACGCATGAGCGCCAGCTTTCAACAACTCGCCAATTTCATCTGGTCCGTCGCCGACCTGCTGCGCGGCCCCTACCGCCCGCCGCAGTACGAGCGCGTGATGCTGCCGCTCACCGTGCTGCGCCGCTTCGACGCCGTACTGGCGCCCAGCAAGGACGCCGTGCTCAAGCGCCATGCCGAACTGAGCAGCAAGGGCATCGCCAACATCGACGCCATCCTCAACAACCTGGCCAAGGATGAGCACGGCAACGCGCTGGGCTTTCACAACCACAGCCAGCTCGACTTCTACAAGCTCAAGGGCGACCCGGACCACATCGGCCGCCACCTGGCCGACTACATCGACGGCTTTTCCGAGAACGTCCGCAAGATCTTCGAGCGCTTCGAGTTCGACAAGGAGATCGAGAAGCTCGAGGAATCCAACCGCCTCTACCAGGTGGTCGCCCGGTTCGCCGAGATCGACCTGCATCCGCGCAGGGTCGACAACATCACCATGGGGCTGGTGTTCGAAGACCTGATCCGGCGCTTCAACGAAGCCGCCAACGAAACGGCCGGCGACCACTTCACCCCACGCGAAGTCATCCAGCTCATGGTCAACCTGCTGCTGGAACCGGACACCAGCGTGCTCACCCAGGCGGGCGTCATCGTCACCATCTGCGATCCGGCCTGCGGCACCGGCGGCATGCTCGCCGAGGCGCAGAACTGGATCCGCGCCCACAACGAGCAAGCCACCGTCAAGGTCTATGGGCAGGACTACAACCCGCGCTCCTACGCCGTTGCCGCCTCCGACCTGCTGATCAAGGGTCAGCGCGACAGCCGCGTCGAACTCGGCAACACCCTGATCGATGATCGCTTTGCCGACATGCCCCGGTTCGATTACCTGCTCGCCAACCCGCCGTTCGGCGTGGACTGGAAGGCCGAGAAGAAGGTGATCGACCGCTGGCCCGACTTCCGCGGCTACAGCGGCAAGCTGCCGCGGATCAACGATGGCGCCTTGCTCTTCCTGCTGCACATGATCAGCAAGTTCGCCGACTACGCACCCGGCAACAAGGACCTGCCCGGCTCGCGTGCGGCGGTCGTCTTCAACGGCTCGCCGCTGTTCACCGGCGGCGCCGGCAGCGGCGAGAGCGAGATCCGGCGATGGATCATCGAGCGCGACATGCTCGAAGCCATCGTCGCCCTGCCCGAGCAGATGTTCTACAACACCGGCATCGGCACCTTCATCTGGGTGGTCAGCAACCGCAAGGCCGCCCACCGCAAGGGCAGGATCCAGCTCATCGACGCCCGCGAGCGCTACACCCCGATGAAGCGCAGCCTCGGCGACAAGCGCCGCTACCTCGATCAGGCCGCGCTCGACGCCGTCACCCGCGAACACGGCGCCATGGCGCACGGCGAGACCAGCCGCGTGTTCGACAACGCCGACTTCGGCTACCGCCGCATCACCGTGCTGCGCCCGCTGCGCCTGCGCTTCCAGATCACCCAGGAGGCGCGTGAGCGCTTCCTGAATGCCTGCCCCGAGCTGGTCGACGCCCTGCAGGCTGTGCAGGATGCGCTTGGCGACGAAGCGCTGTCGGACTGGAACCAGGCCTGGGACGCCGTGCAGCAGGTGTTCAAGGACCTGCCCGATGAGGTCGAGGGCTGGGCCAAGGGCGCCATGGGCTCGGCACAGAAGAAGGTCTTCCGGGACTGCTTCACCACCGTGGATCCCGAGGCTGCGCCGGTCATCGCCAGACATCACAAGGTCGAGCCGCTGGACCTCGCCGCGCTTTTCCCCGGACAGACGCTGCCCGCTGGCATCACGAAGGCTGAGCTGTACGCGCTCCTGGGCCTGCATGCCTTTGGTGCGGGCAAGCACATCGAGTACGAACCGGACCCGGCGCTGAAGGATGCCGAGAACATCCCGTTGAAGGAGGACATCGTCGGCTACATGCTGCGCGAGGTGCGCCCCTATGTGACCGATGCCTGGATCGACCGCGAGACGCTGGACGAGCAGGACGGCGGCATCGGCAAGGTCGGCTACGAGATCAACTTCAACCGCGTGTTCTTCCAGTACCAGCCGCCGCGTCCGCTGCACGCGATCGACGCCGAGCTGGCGGAGGTCGAGAAGGAGATTCTGGACTTGTTGCGCGAGGTGACGGAGTGACGGCGCAGGAACTGTTGGAGCAGTTCAGGAACCTGCGGTTGTCCGATGCGGAAGGCTTATCTAGTAACCTCGAGGCCTTATCTAGTAACCCCAACGTCTTATCTAGGGACCTCGGCGCCTTATCTAGGGACCCCAGGTCCCTAGATAAGGTCGATGCGGCCCGAAAGGCATGGGTTCGGCGGGCGCTGTTTGTCGACTTGTCAGGCGGCTTCGGCGCGCAAGTCGGCGTCCTTGGGCGCCGCACCCTGCCTGACGAAGTTCAGCCTGCGGTCCTTGGTGTCCTGCGCCTGCTCGAACTGCCGCAGACGGAAGTGATGCAGCGGTTAATCGCTGAGCAGTTGCGGGAGGCGGGGTAATGAGCCACCAAAAGGAATCCATTGCATCGATCAGGTGGTTCGGTCGCGTACCCGGCGGATGGGTCATCTATCGGCTGAAGCAGGTAACGATTTCTGTAACGTCGGGAGTCAGTGTCAATGCTTCGGATGCTGGCGCAGAACCGCATCAGTTCGGGGTGTTGAAGACGAGTGCCGTTTGTGGTGGCAAGTTCTTTCCCGAGGAGAATAAGACCGTATGGGAATCCGAGGCTGATCGACTGGCGTGCCCAGTCACACGTAACTCACTGATCATGAGCCGAATGAATACCCCGTCGCTTGTTGGGGAGAGCGGCTACGTGGCGCAGGATTTTCCGAAGCTCTTCTTGCCAGATCGGCTCTGGAAGTTGGTCTTCGACAACGAGACCGTATTCACTCCCTACATATCTCACGTCTTGTCCTCTTCAGGAGCAAGGCAGGCTTTGTCATGCATGGCAACGGGCACTAGCCCGAGTATGAAGAACCTGTCGATCGAGGAAATGGGGAACTTGCCGGTTCCGCTACCCGCGCTAGACGACCAGAAGGTCATCGCCACCTACCTCGACCGCGAAACCGCCCGCATCGACCGGCTGATTGCCGCGAAGGAGCGCATGCTGGCGTTGCTGGAAGAGAAGCGCGCCGCCCTCATCAGCCGCGTCGTCACCCGCGGCCTCGATCCCAACGTCCCGCTCAAACCCTCGGGTCAGGAATGGCTGGGCGAGATTCCGGCGCATTGGCATGTGGAGCGCGCCAAGAACCTTCTTACCGTCCGGGATGAACGTTCCGACGATGGAACAGAGGAACTGCTCACCGTTTCCCACATAACCGGCGTTACTTCACGCTCCGAGAAGGCCGTCTACATGTTCGAGGCCGACGACAAGGCGGGTTACAAACGCTGCATGCCCGGCGACCTTGCCATCAACACCCTGTGGGCGTGGATGGGCGCGATGGGCATCAGCCCTTTGGAAGGAATCGTCAGCCCCGACTACCACGTCTACACCTCGAAAGGCGAGTTGCTGCCCGAGTATGTCGATCTCTTGTGCCGCTCGCGGCCCTTTGTGGCCGAGGTGAGCCGATGGTCAAAGGGCGTCTGGTCTTCTCGCTTGCGCTTGTATCCGGAGAACTTCTTTGAGATGCGGCTACCCGTGCCGCCGCACGATGAGCAACTCGAAATTGTCCGCTCGATCGAAACGGATCAATACAAGGCGATTGCTTTGCGCGATCGCTTGCAGTTGTCGATCGCGCTAGTGTAGTGCTGCGCTCTTGAGCGCACTTAATTGACGACTTCCGCTATCATGCTTCATGCATGCGGAGCGGAGGATCGAATGCGGGTTGCGGCAGAG
>JAANMY010001474.1_pt1 | contig 26426 bp, 27 predicted proteins | sample 7279691 | NCBI WGS metagenome assembly JAANMY01 (sample SAMN14094543, study PRJNA606508) | bioreactor metagenome | isolation source: A lab-scale SPAN reactor treating ammonium-rich wastewater day 388 | place: Ireland: Galway | collected 2018-02-07
AGCTGATATCGGCCCGAAAATGGGGTGTTTTCGGCAAATTTGAGGCGGATTTCCCGGTTCCCCGCCCGCGCTGTCCTGTCGCAAGGACTTTTTCAGCAGTCTGTCAGGCCCCTACGAAACGGGCCGAGACCTCGGCCCCGCCGGCGCGGGCGCGCGCGATCCGGGCGCCGTCCAGCGGCAGGGGGCCGATCCGCGCGCCGGTGATGACGACATCGCCGCGGCAGAGCGGCAGATCCTGCGCCGCCGCGTGGCCGGCCAGCCAGGCCAGGAAATCCACCGCCTCGGCCAGGCTCGCCACGGCCTCCGGGGCCGCGACCCGGCGCCCGTCCAGCCAGAGTTCGATGCCCAGCGGGCCGGTCATGCCGTCGCGCCAGCCGGGCAGCACATCGCCCAGCACGATCCCGGCCGAGCCGAAACCGTCGGCCATCAGCTCCAGCGGCTGCGCCGCCTTGCGGTCGGCAAGGCGCGGCGCGACCAGTTCGAAGGCCAGCCGGACCTCGGCAATGGCAGCCGCCGCCGCGGCAGGGCCCGCGCCCGCCGGCAGGTCGGCGCCAAGGATCAGGGCGGTCTCGACCTCGATACAGGCATCGGCGGGCAAGGGCAGGCAGGCGCCCGTTCGCACGGTTCCCTGCCCCGGCAGCGCGCCGGCATGGCGATCGCGCCCGGCCAGCAGCGCCATCTTCCAGGCACCGCCGCCAAGGGCGCGGATCACCGCCCTTTGCACGGCATAGGCCGCGGCGGTATCGGGCGGCGGCGGGGTCAGGCCCGGCAGGCGCGGCGCGCCGCGGTGGACCGCCAGCAGGGCGCGGGCGGCGGCCTCGGGATCGAAAGCGGCGCTCATGTCGCCACCCTCAGGCCCAGATCGGGCATGGCGCTGCGCGGAATGACCGCGCCGGGATGGGCGACGACGACCGCGGCCAGGCGGGCGGCAAGGGCCACGGCCGCGGCCGGGGGCAGGCCGGCGTCGCAGGCGGCCAGCCAGCCGGCGTTGAAGCTGTCGCCGGCGCCGGTGGTATCGACCGCCGCAACCATGGAGGGCAGCGGGTGGGACTCGATCCGGTCCTGGCCGGGCGGGCGGCGCAGCACCTCGCCGCCGCCGGTGGTCAGCACGATCTCGGCCCCGCCCAGCCCGGCCAGGGCCGCCATCGCCCCGGCCGGGTCCGGGATGCCGAAGCAGGAGGCCAGGTCGTCCAGCGAGGGCAGGACCAGCGTCGCCAGGGCGGCCGCCCGGCCGATCACCGCGCGCGCCGTGGCGGCATCGGGCCAAAGCGCGGGGCGGTAATTCGTGTCCAGCACGATCCGCCCCCCCGCCGCCTGCCGCCGTTCCAGCGCGGCCAGCAGCCGCTCGCGGCTTTCGGGCAAAAGGATCGCCAGCGTGACGCCGGACAGAAGCACCGTCCCCGCCTCGGCCACGGCGCGCAGCGCGGCATCGCCATTGTCGAACATGCGCCGCGCCGGCGCCTGGTCGCGCCAGTAAAGAAAACTGCGCTCGCCCCGCGCATCGGTCGAGATGAAGCTCAGTCCGGGCCGGCCGCCCGGCTCGGTGCCGCACAGATCGGCAATGCCCTCTTCGGCCAGCACCTCGCGCAGCCAGGCGCTCATCGCGTCGTCGCCCAGCCGCGACAGGTAGCCGACCGAGCCGGCGGGCAAGAGCCGCGCCAGATAGACGGCGCTGTTCAGCGTGTCGCCGCCCGCGCGCCGGTCGAAGGTCGAGGGCGCATCGCGGCGGGCGGTGAACTCGACCAGCGGCTCACCGATGCAAAGGTAGCGCATCCTGGACCTCGTAGGGGGTGGGCAGCGGCCGGCCGGCGAAATGGGCGGCGATATTGTCCAGCACCAGCTGCGCCATCGCGCGCCGCGCCTCGGCCGTGGCCGAGCCGATATGCGGGGTCAGCACGCAATTGGGCGCATCGAGCAGCGCCTGCGGCACGTTCGGCTCGTCGTCGAAGACGTCGAGCCCGGCCCCGGCGATGGTGCCCGCATCAAGCGCCTGCGCCAGCGCCCCGGCATCGACCACCGGGCCGCGGGCGACATTGACCAGGATGCCGTCGGGGCCAAGCGCCGCCAGCACCCCGGCATCGACCAGGCCGCGCGTATCCTCGCCCCCGGCGGCGGTGACGAAAAGCAGGTCGCAATCCCGCGCCAGCGCCAGCGCATCGGGGCGGAAACCGTCCGGCGCGCCGGGCTTTTCGCGGCGGGCGGTATAGAGCACGTCCATCCCCATGCCGCGCAGCAGCTCGGCCAGCCGGCGCCCGATGCGACCATAGCCGAGGATGCCGGCGCGGCGCTCGAGCACCGAGCAGCCGAGGCCCAGCTTGCCGCCCGCGGACCACTGGCCGGCACGGACGAAGCGGTCGCCCTCGGCGATGCGGCGGCCGGCGGCCAGCGCCAGGCCAAGCGCCATCTCGGCCACCGCCATCGACAGCACGTCGGGGGTGGTGGTGACGGCGATGCCGCGATGCCGCGCCTGGGCCAGGTCGACGGCATCGACGCCGACGCCGTTCACCGCGACCAGCCGCAGCGCCGGCAGCCGCGCCATCTGCGCCGCCGTGATCCCGACATTGCCGGCGGTCAGCACCACCTCGACATCCGCCGCGGCGCCGATGTCGCGGACCACCTCGTAGTCGGCGGCAAGGCGGTCGGCCATGTCCTGCGGCTTCAGCTCGGCCAGGGCCAGGATGCGGGGGCGGGGGCGGGGGCGGGTCATGCGATCTGGCCCAGGAAGTTCTGCAACCGCTCGTTCTTTGGGTTGCCGAAGAATTCCGCCGGGGCGTTCTCTTCGACGATCACGCCCTTGTCCATGAAGATCACCCGGTCGGCCACGGCGCGGGCGAACTCCATCTCATGGGTGACGCAAAGCATGGTCATTCCCTCGCGCGCGAGGTCGATCATGGTGTCCAGCACCTCCTTGACCATCTCGGGGTCGAGCGCCGAGGTCGGTTCGTCGAACAGCATGATCCGCGGCTTCATGCACAGCGCGCGGGCGATGGCGACGCGCTGCTGCTGGCCGCCGGACAGCTGCGCCGGATACTTGTCGGCCTGTTCGGGGATGCGCACCCGCTCCAGGTATTTGCGCGCCGTCGCCTCGGCCTCGGCGCGCGGGATCTTGCGGGTCTTCATCGGCGCCAGGACGCAGTTCTCCAGCACGGTCATGTGCGGGAACAGGTTGAAGGACTGGAAGACCATGCCGACATCCTGCCGCACCCTGGCGACATTGTCGCCGCCGGCGGTCAGTTCCACCCCGTCGACGACAATCGTGCCGGATTCGATGGGCTCGAGCTGGTTGATGGTGCGGATCAGCGTTGACTTGCCCGAGCCCGAGGGCCCGCAGATGACGATGCGCTCGCCCCGCGACACGGTCAGGTCGATGTCGACCAGGGCGTGATAGGCACCGTAATACTTGTTCACGGCGCGCATGATGATGGCATGTTCGGTCATGTGGCTTTCCCCTGGGATGGCACGCGGCCGGGGCACGGCCGCGCGGCGCGCGTCACTGGGCGTTCCTGACGAAATCGGGCAGCGGCTCGCCCAGCCATTTCTGATGGATCTGGTCCAGCGTGCCGTCGGTTTTCGCCTGGTCCACGAAGGCGTTGATCTGCTCCAGCAGCGCATCCGACCCCGGCGCGACGGCAATGCCCTGCACCTGGCTCGACAGGTCGAACTTCTTGTCGAAACGGTCGCCGGCGACGCCCGCGACCTGCGAGAAGACCACGTTCGACAGCCCGATCAGCCTGACCTGGCCCGACATCAGCGCCTGCACCGCGCTGGCGTCGTCGTCGAAGCGGCGGATGTCGGTGCCCTGCGGCGCGACCGCGGTGACGCCGGTGTCCTGGGTCGAGGCGCGGGCGACGGCAAGGGACTGGCCGGCCAGCCCCGCGGCATCGGCCACCTCGAGCCCGCTGTCGCCATAGACGGCGATGCTGATCCCGGCATAGGGTTTGGAGAAATCGACCTTCTCCGCCCGCTCGGCGGTGATGCCCAGCGAGGCGACCAGCACGTCCACCTGCCCCGAAAGCAGATAGGGAATGCGGTTCGGCCCGGTCACAGGCACGATCTGCGCCTGCACGCCCAGGAATTCGCCAAGCGCCTTGGCCACGTCGGCGTCATAGCCGTCGGGCTTGCCCGAGGCGTCCTGGATGCCGAAGGGCGGGAAATCGACCAGCATGCCCACCCGGACGGCGCCGGCATTCTTGATCGCGTCAAGGTCGGCCGCGCTTGCGGGCAGCGCGAGCCCCATGGCCAGCGCGCCGGCGGCCAGGGCGGTAAAGATGCGACGGTTCAGTTTCATGGTTTCCTCCTCCGTGAAATCGTCTGCGCGGGGCTTTAGCGGGTGATCGCCAGCCGCATGCGCGCCTCCATGTGCCGGGCCAGAAGCGACAGCGGCCAGCACAGGACGAAATAGAGCGCGGCCACCGTGCCGAAGACCAGGAACGGCTTGAAGGTCGCGTTGTTGATGATCTGCCCGGCGCGGGTCAGCTCGGTGAAGCCGATGATCGAGGCCAGCGAGGTGCCCTTGATCAACTGCACCAGGAAGCCCACGGTCGGCGCGGTCGCCAGCCGCATCGCCTGCGGCAGCACGACATGGCGCATCCGGTCCCGGTAGGACAGCGACAGCGCCACCGCCGCCTCGGTCTGGCCCGGCGGCACCGCCTCGATCGCGCCGCGCCAGATCTCGCCCAGGTAGGCGCTGGCATGCAGCGTCAGCGCGACGGCCGCGGCCAGCAGCGGGTCGATGGGCAGGCCAAGGACGGCAAGGCCGAAATAGACCAGGAACAGCTGCATCAGCAGCGGCGTGCCCTGGAACACCTGGATGAAGCCCGCCGCGATCCGGCGCCGCAGCCGGCCCTGGGCGGTCCGCGCCAGCGCGACGGCCAGCCCGCCGATGGCGCCGCCAAGGAAGGCGATGACGGACAGGATCAGCGTCCAGCGGACGGCCGAGACGATGAACAGGATGTCGGCAGAGGAAAATTCGCGGATCATCTCAGCGGCTCGCAGGATAGGTGAAGAAGGCGCGGCGGATGGCGGCGAACAGGGTCGAGAACCCCAGCGCCAGCACGAAATACAGGATCGTCAGCACCAGGTAGATCTCGAAGCTGGCGAAGGTGCGGGCGTTCAGGTCCGCCCCCGCCGAGGCAAGGTCGTTGGCCGAGATGACCGAGACCACGCTGGAGGTCAGCATCAGGTAGATGAACTGGCTGGTCAGCGACGGGTAGATGTTGCGCAGCGCCGGGACCATGACGACATAGCGAAAAATCTGGGCGGGGCTGAGGCCCAGCGCCCGCCCGGCCTCGATCTGGCCGCGGGGGATCGATTCGATGCCGGCGCGGATGATCTCGGTGCCGTAGGCGCCCACATTGACCACCAGCGCCACCAGCGCGGCGGTGTTCGGCGACAGGCTGATGCCGGCGGCGGGCAGGCCGAAGAAGATGAAGAAGATCTGCACCAGGAACGGCGTGTTGCGGATCACCTCGACATAGACATCGACCAGCCAGCGCAGGGGCCGGATGCCCGAGGTCTTGGCCACCGCGCCCAGGACCGAGACGACCAGCCCCAGCACCATGGCCATCAGCGACAGCCGCACCGTCAGCCAGGCACCGTAAAGCAGCAGGTCGAGATTGCCGAAAACCGGCTGGAAGTTGAACTGATACATCTGCCCTCCCCTGCTGATGCGTCGATTCCTGCGATTTAGAACGATCTAAAACGGATGAATGCAAAAGTCAACCCGCCTCGGGCCCGCTGCTTTCCCGGATCACCAGCCGCGGCGCCAGGATCGCGCGCTCGGGCGGCGCATCGGGGTCGGCCAGCCGCCAGGCCAGCAGGCGCGCGGCGGCGACGCCGATGCCGGCGGGGTCCATGGCGACGCTGGTCAGCGGCGGATAGGTCAGCTCGGCCAGCGGCAGATCGTCGAGGCCGACCACGCCCAGGTCGCGCCCCGGTTCCAACCCGGCGCGGCGCAGGCCCAGCATCAGCCCGGCGGCAAGGACGTCGTTGAAGCACAGCACCGCCTCGGGCCGGCTTTGCAATGCCAGCACCTCGGCGGCCGAGCGCGCGGCGCCCTCCCAGGTCAGGTCGGCCTCGACGATGCCGGCATCCTCGGCGCCGGTCTCGGCCAGGGCGCGGGCAAAGCCGGCCAGCCGCTCCTCGCGCGCCGAGGTGCGGGCGCCGACCGACAGGAAGGCGATGCGGCGGCGGCCCAGCCGCACCAGGTGCTGCACGGCCAGCCGCACGCCCTCGATATAGTCGGCGCCGGCGTAATCGGTGGCCCCGCGGTCGATCTCGCGCAGCGACTGCACCATGGGCAGGCCCCAGCGGCGCATGCGCGCCGGCAGGTCGGGCGGCGTCCCCGCCGCCGGGCACAGGATCACGCCGTCGACGCCATGGCCGCGAAAGCGTTGCAGGATGTCGTCCTGGCGCCGCGGATCGTCCTGGCTGTTGGCCAGAAGCACGACCCGGTCGTCCTCGCCCATCACCCGCTCGACGCCGGCCAGGAACTCGGTGAAGAACGAGTTCACCAGGTTCGGCACGATCACCCCCACGGTGCGGCTGCTGTTGTTGCGCAGCCGCGCGGCGCCGATGTCGCGGACATAGTCCAGCTCGGCCATGACCTGCTCGACCTTCTCGCGGGTATGGTCGGCGACCAGGGGCGATTTGCGCACCACCAGCGACACAGTGGCCCGCGATAGCCCGGCCATTCGCGCGACCTCGTCCAGCGTGACCCGTTTGCGCTGCATGGCGATCCCCCCTTCATGACGTCCCCTCATGGCTTTCGTGCCGGCGGGCGGGATGTCAAGCCCGCAGCGGATCGTCCCTTGTCGCGGGCCTTGCCCCAGGCCCGGCCGGCGCAGGGGATGGCCTCGCAAGATCGGGCGCTCGGCAAGCTGGTCCTGCCGGAAGCGCCGCTCGGCGCCGCTCGCATCGCCAAATGTCTGGACAGTTCCGCAAGGGTCGGCGCGCCGAGCACCCCGCCCGCAGCTGCGCCCCGGATAAGGCCGGCTCCGCCTGCCAGGCACTGATCCCGCCGGGCCAGTCACCAGCTGCATTCCCTCCTGAACCGACGTCACGCCAGACCCATCCCTGCGCGGCGCAGGCATCTGCATGTCTTCCCGAAGGATTTTCCCATGACTGGGCCTCTTGCCGCCCTGCTGGGCTCAGCCGCCGCCCGTGCCCTGCCCGCCAGCCTCGCACCAACTGCCGCTCATGCCGTTCGCACGGCCAGAAGCCCAGGATGCGATCTTTTTAGGAAGCTCGCTTTTTGCCGCGTGGTGCCGCGATGCGCGGGCCAGCTCGCGGGTCGCCGGACCCGGTTCGGGCGGACGGCCAGGATCGGGAGCCGCATCGTCTTCGCCATGGCCGATCATTGTGCCGGTCGCCGCAGAGGTCGCCTCGCCATCGGCAGAAGGGCCCGCTCTGTGGCCATACCCATTGCCAGGCCCAGGGTCAGCCGCACCGTCTCGCTTCCCTACCCTTGCGCCCCCCGGACGGAGACCAGCGTCCTGCTCAGAGGGCTGGCCGAGACCGGCAAGGGATAAGCAAGCGGGCAGCGGGGGAAATCCGGTCGCCACATGGCGGACGGATGATCTAGCATGAAGGGGGCGAGAACGGCTTCAGCAGCTCGCCGCGCTGTTTTCTATTTACTAGTATGCAAGTATGCAATACATCCGGACGAGGGAGAAGAATCATGTCCATGCAGCCGAATATCGACTTCACGCTTTCGACCGCGCCGCAGGTCTATGACTGGCTGCGCGACGCGATCCTGCGCGGCGAACTGCCGCCCGGCACGCGGCTGAGCGAGACCGAGATCGCCAACCAGGTCGGCGTCAGCCGCCAGCCGGTGCGCGAGGCCTTCATCCGCCTGACCGCGGACGGGCTGGCCGAGGTCCGGCCCCAGCGCGGCACCTATATCCGCCGCATCTCGGTTTCGGCGGTGCTGTCGGCGCGGCTGATCCGCGAGGCCGTCGAAAGCGACCTGATCCGCATGCTGGCCGAACAGGCCGACGACAGGCTGCTCGCCCGCCTTGACCAGGAGATCGAGGAGCAGAGCGTCGCCGTCGCCCGCAACGATGCCGAAACCTTCGTGCGGCTGGACGACCGCTTCCACCGCCTGCTGGCCGTGGCCGCCGGGCAAGAGGCGGTCTGGGAGGTGCTGGAAGGGCTGAAATCGCAGATGAACCGCCTGCGCTACATCACCGCGCGCACCTTCGACATCCAGAAGCTGATCGGCCAGCACGCCGAGATCGTGGAGGGCCTGCGCAACCACGACCCCGGCCTGGCCGAAGCGGCCATGCGCCGCCACCTGCGCGAATTGCTCAACGACCTGCCCGAGATCTCGCGCGCACGCCCCGAACTTTTCATACCCTGACCCCGCATCATCCCGGAGGAGAACGATGATCACCCTGAACCGCCGCCGCTTCGCGGCGCTGGCCGTGGCATGCCTGACCGCCGCTTCCGCCATGGGCGCCTCGGCCGCCGAACTGACGCTGAAGCTCGGCCATCTCGCGAACGAGCAGAACTCGTGGCACAAGGCATCGCTGAAATTCGCCGAAGAGCTTGACCGCCTGACCGAAGGCCGCATCGCCGTCGAGGTCTTTCCGAACGACTCGCTGGGCCGCGAGATGGACCTGATCAACGGCATGCAGCTGGGCACGGTCGAGATGACCATCACCGGCGAAAGCCTGCAGAACTGGGCGCCCATGGCCGCGCTGCTGGCCATTCCCTATGCCTATCAGTCGCTTGAGCACATGGACGAGGTCGCCGGCGGCGAGATCGGCAAGCAGATCGAGGCGCAGGTCATCGAGCGCGCGCAGGTCCGGCCCATCGCCTATTTCGCCCGTGGCCCGCGCAACCTGACCGCGAACCACCCCATCACCTCCCCGGCCGAGCTGAACCGGATGCGGCTGCGCGTGCCCAACGTGCCGCTGTTCGTCGACACCTGGACCGCGCTTGGCGCCCAGCCGACGCCGATGGCTTTCTCGGAGGTCTTCACCTCGCTGCAGAACGGCACCATCGGCGGGCAGGAAAACCCGCTGGCGCTGATCCAGGCCGCCTCGCTGAACGAGGTGCAGAGCCATGTGAACCAGACCGAGCATGTGCGCAGCTGGATCTACCTGACCATCGCCGAGCAGGTCTGGCAGCGCCTGTCCCAGGAGGACCAGGCCCATGTGCTGGAGGCCGCCCGCATCGCCCAGGAATTCGAGCGCGAGCAGTTCCTGCAGGACGAGGACGCCATCCGCGCCGACCTGGAGGCCAAGGGCATGACCTTCGTCGAGGTCGACCAGAAAGCCTTTGCCGACGGCTCGCGCGATGCGGTGATCAACAGCGTCGACGAAAGCATCCGCCCCATCGTTCAGGACCTGTTCAACCATTGACCGGCAACGGGACGGAGCCGGCGCGAACACCCGCGCCGGCATCTTCCCCCAAGGGTTTGGAACCATGAAAAACCTGGCACTCTTGCAACGCGGCGTCGCGGCGGCCAGCCGGTTCGCGGTGGGCATCGCCTTCTTCGCGCTGATCGTGGTGGTCACGCTTCAGATCGCCACCCGGACCTTCGGCCTGCCCTCGCCGGTCTGGACCGAGGAACTGTCGCGCTACCTGCTGCTCTACATGACCGCCTTCGGCATCGGCCTGTCGCTGATGACGGGCGAGCTGGTGAACGTGGACCTGCTGCAGGAAACCGTCTCGGAAGCCCGCGCCTGGTGGATGCGGCTGATCGCGGCGATCTGCACCGCCGCGCTTGGCGGGGTGATGATCTGGCCGGCCTGGAAATTCACCACCATCGGCGCCTTCCAGCGCTCGCCCAGCCTGCGCTGGCCGATGGACATCATCCACGCCTCGGTGCTGGTGCTGTCCGTCCTGCTGTTCCTGTTCGCGCTGCTGCGGGTGATCGGCATGATCGCCGGCACCGACGACGGGCGCCCCCATCTTGCCGAGGAAGCCTGAGCCCATGGATCTTTTCCTGCTTCTGACCACCTTCTTCGTGACCCTGGCGCTTGGCGTGCCGGTCGCGGTCTGCCTGGGGCTTGCCTCGCTGGCCTATATCCTGACGGCGGGCCTGCCGGTCGTCATCATCCCGCAGCGCATGTATGCGGGCATGGACGTCTTTGTCCTGCTGTGCATCCCCGGCTTCATCCTGGCCGGGAACCTGATGAACTTCGGCGGCATCACCGAGCGCATCATCCGCCTGGCCAATGCCATGGTGGGCTGGATGCGCGGCGGGCTGGCCATGGCCAACGTCGCGGATTCGATGATGTTCGGCGGCGTCTCGGGCACGGCCGTCGCCGATGTCGCGGCGACCGGCGGCGTCATGATCCCCGGCATGAAGAAATCCGGCTATCCCGGCGATTTCGCCGCCGCCATCACCGCCGCCTCGGCCACGGTGGGACCGATGCTGCCGCCCAGCGTGCCGATGATCATCGTCGGCGCCCTGTCGGGCATCTCGGTCGGCCAGCTGTTCCTGGCTGGCGCGGTTCCGGGCGTGCTGATGGGCATCGGCATGGCGATCACCTGCTACATCCTCGCCGTGCGCCGCAATTATCCGCGCCAGCAATGGCAGGGCTTCGGCGAGCTGATCGCGGCCTTCCTCGCCGCCTTCTGGGCGCTGGCCATGACCGGGCTGATCATCGGCGGCCTGCTGACCGGCATCGCCACGCCGACCGAGACCGCCATCGTCGCCTGCCTTTACGCCTTCGTGATCGGCACCTTCGTCTATCGCGAGCTGCCGATCCGCGCGGTGCCGCGCATCATCGTCAACAGCGCGATCTCCTCGGCCGGCATCCTGGCGCTGGTGGGCTTCGCCAATGTCTTCGGCTCGATCCTGGCCTCCGAGCGCATCCCGCAGATGCTGGTCAGCAGCGTGCTGGCGATCACCGACAACCCGATCCTGGTGATCCTGCTGATCAACGTGCTGCTGCTGACGATCGGCATGTTCATGGAGACCATCGCCGCGCTCATCATCCTGTTCGTGCCCCTGCTGGGCCTGGCGACCAGCGTCGGCATCGAGCCGCTGCATTTCGCCACCTTCGCTGTGCTGAACCTGATGATCGGCCTGACCACGCCGCCGGTGGGCGTCTGCCTGTTCGTCGCCTGCAACATCGCCCGCGAGCCGCTGGCCAAGGTCATCAGCGCGGTCATCCCCTTCCTGATCTCGAACATCATCGTGCTGCTGCTGGTGTCCTACTACCCGCCCTTCGCCACCTGGCTGCCGACGACGCTGATGGGAAACTGACATGACACAGGAGATCGCCTGCCGCCTGCATGCGGCCCATGACCTGCGGATCGAGCCCCTGGCCGAGCCGCAGCCCGCCGAGGGCGCCGCCCTGGTCCGCGTGCTGCGCGGCGGCATCTGCGGCTCGGACCTGCATTACTACCATGACGGCGGCTTCGGCCCGGTCCGGGTGCGCCAGCCCATCGTGCTGGGCCACGAGGCCGCCGGCGTGGTCGAGGCCGCGCCCGAGGGGTCCGGCCTGGTGCCGGGGCAGCTGGTGGCGCTGTCGCCCTCGCGCCCCTGCGGCGAATGCGACTATTGCCGCGCGGGGGCCCAGCGGCATTGCCTGGCCATGCGCTTCAGCGGCTCGGCCATGCGGCTGCCGCATGAGGACGGTTTCTTCCGCAACCGGCTGTATCACCCCGTAGGGCAATGCCTGCCGCTGCCCGAAGGGGCGAGTGCCCAGGCCGCGGCCGGGGCCGAGCCGCTGGCCGTCTGCCTGCACGCGCTGAGCATGGCGCCCGACCTGTCCGGCCAGCGGGTGCTGATCACCGGCGCCGGTCCCATCGGCGCGATCTGCACCGCGCTGGCCCGGCTGCGCGGCGCGGCCGAGGTCGTGGTGACGGATGTGCAGGACTTCACCCTGGGGATCGCCGGCCGCATGGGCGCGGACCGGGCGGTGAACGTGGCCGAACAGCCCGACGCCCTGGCCGACCTGGCCGAGGGCAAGGGCCAGGTCGACGTGGTCCTGGAATGCTCGGCCAATCCGCATGCCATCGCGCAGGCCATCGGCCTGGCGCGGCCGCAGGCCACCATGGTCCAGATCGGCGTCGGCGGCACCCTGCCCCTGCCCCTGAACCTGATCGTCGCCAAGGAACTGCGCCTGGTCGGCACCCATCGCTTCGACCGCGAGTTTGCCGAGGCCGTGCGCATGATCGGCGCGGGCCAGATCGACCTGTCGCCCATGGTCACGCAGGTTCTGCCGGCGGCCGAGGCGCAGCGCGCCTTCGACCTGGCCGGCGACCGGGCGCAGGCGGTCAAGGTGCAGCTGGATTTCGGGGCCTGAACCCATGCCGGTCATCACCGAGATCGAGGATCTGCGCCGCCTGCACCGGCGGCGCGTCCCGCGCATGTTCTACGACTACGTGGATGTCGGCGCCTGGACCGGCAGCACCTATCGCGCCAACCGCGCCGATTTCGAACGCATCCTGCTGCGCCAGCGCGTCGCCCGCAACATCGAGGCCCGCAACCTTGCCACCACCATGCTGGGCCAGCCGGTCGCGATGCCCCTGGCGCTGGCTCCGGTGGGCCTCTTGGGCATGCAGCACCCGGATGGCGAGATCCACGCCGCCCGCGCCGCGCAGGCTGCCGGCGTACCCTTCACCCTGTCCACCATGTCCATGTGCTCGCTCGAGGACGTGGCGCAGGCGACCGGCGCACCGTTCTGGTTCCAGCTCTACACCCTGCGTGACGAGGCGTTCCTGGAGGACATCCTGGAGCGCGCCCGCCGCGCCGGGGTGACGGCGCTGGTGCTGACGCTGGACCTGACCATCCAGGGCCAGCGCCACAAGGATCTGAAGAACCGCATGACCGCGCCGCCGCGGCTGACGCTGCCGAACCTGATCGACATCGCGCTGCATCCCCGCTGGGCGCTGGGGATGCTGGGCACGCGCCGGCGCAGCTTCGGCAATATCGTCGGCCACGCCCGCGGCGTCGAAAGCCTGGGCGACCTGATGGACTGGACCGCGCGCCAGTTCGACCAACGGCTGGACTGGGCGCGGGTGGAACAGATCATCCGCAAATGGGGCGGGCCGGTGATCCTGAAGGGCATCAACGACCCCGAGGACGCGCGGCGCGCGCGGGACACCGGCTGCGACGCGATCCTGGTCTCGAACCACGGGGGACGGCAGCTCGACGGCGCGCCCTCGACCATCCGCGCCCTGCCGGCGATCCGGCGCGCGGTCGGGCCGGACTTTCCGCTTTATCTCGACAGCGGCATCCAGTCGGGACAGGAGGCACTGAAGGCCATCGCCCTGGGCGCGAACGCCGTCTTTGTCGGCCGCGCCTTCACCTATGGGCTGGGCGCCATGGGGCAGAAGGGCGTCGCGGCGGCGCTGGCCATCCTGCACCGCGAAATGGACATCACCATGGCGCTTTGCGGCGTCAACGACATCAAGGATTTCGGTCCCGGCTGCCTGTGGCCGGACGACCGCGGCAATGCCGCCTGAGGAACAAGGAAAACGTGAATGCGACATACCTGGCGCTGGTTCGGCCCCAAGGATCGGGTCTCGATCGACGACATGCTGCAAGCCGGGGTCCAGGGCGTGGTCACCGCCCTGCACCACGTCCCGACCGGAACGGTCTGGTCCCCCGAGGAAATCGCCCGCCGGCAGGCCGAACTGGCGGTGATGGCGGACGGCGCGCCCTCGGGCCTGAAATGGGAGGTGGTGGAAAGCCTGCCGGTCAGCGAGGCGATCAAGACCCAGACCGGCGACTGGCGGGCGCATGTCGCCAACTGGATCACCTCGATGCGTCACCTGAAGGACGCCGGGATCGAGGTGATCTGCTATAACTTCATGCCGGTTCTGGACTGGACCCGCACCGACCTGGCCTGGCGGAGGCCGAACGGCGCGCGCTGCATGCGCTTCGACTTCACCGATTTCGCCGCCTTCGACATCCATATCCTGCAGCGCAGGGGCGCAGCCGAGGATTTCCCCCAAGAGATCCGCGAGGAAGCCGCCCGCCGCTTTGCCGCGATGGACGATGCCCGCCGCGAAGAGCTGGCCGGCAACGTGGTCTTCGGCCTGCCCGGCGCGGCCGAGCATTTCAGCCTAAACGACGTGCGGGCGCTCTTGGAAAGCTATGCCCCGGTGACGGACGCGGTGCTGCGCCGGCATTTCCACGACTTCCTGGAACAGGTGGTCCCGGTCGCGCAAGAGATCGGCGTGCGGCTCTGCTGCCATCCCGACGACCCGCCCTTTGGCCTGCTGGGCCTGCCGCGCGTCATGTCGACCGAGGCGGATTACGCCGAGCGCATGGCCGCCGTGGACCTGCCGGCGAACGGCATCACGCTTTGCTCGGGCTCGCTGGGGGCGCGGCCGGACAACGACCTGCCGGGCATGATGGAGCGGCTGGGCGACCGGGTGCATTTCCTGCACCTGCGCAACGTGCGCCGCGACAGCGACGCGATCCGCGGTTCCTTCTTCGAGGACGAGCATCTGGGCGGCCAGACCGACATGGTGGCGCTGGTCGCCGCCGTGCTGCGCGAAGAGGCCCGCCGCCGCGCCGCCGGCCGAGCCGATGCGACAATCCCGATGCGCCCCGACCACGGCCAGGACATCCTGGACGATATCGGCCGCGGCGGCCAGCCCGGCTATCCCGCCATCGGCCGGCTCAAGGGCCTGGCCGAGCTGCGCGGGGTCGAGCTGGCGCTGAGCCACGGGGCGCGGCCATGAGCCCGCGCCTGGCCAGCCTTGCCGACCTGCCGCCCGGCGTCGCGCGACCGCGCTACGACCGCGCCGCGCATGGCATGGGCATTCTGCATCTGGGGCTGGGCGCCTTCCATCGCGCGCATCAGGCGGTCCACACCGACGACGCGCTGGCGGCCGAGGGTGGCGACTGGCGCATCCTCGGCGCCAACCTGCGCAGCCACGAGATCCCTGATGCGCTGAACGGGCAGGACGGGCTTTTCACCGTGCTGGAGCGTTCGGAAAGCGACCGGGCACGGGTGATCGGCGCGCATGGCCCGGCCATCGGCGGCGATGCGGCGGCGATCCTGCGTGCCGCCTGCGATCCCGCGATCCGCATCCTGTCGCTGACCGTCTCGGAAAAGGCCTATGGCATCGACCGCGCGGCCATGGATGCCGATCCGGCCCATCCGGCGGTCGCCGCCGATCTGGCGCAGCCGCAGGCGCCGCAGGGCGTGCTGGGCATCATCCTGGCCGCCCTGGCGGCGCGGCGCGAGGCCGGGGCCGCGCCCTTTGCCGTGCTGAGCTGCGACAACCTGCCCGACAACGGCGCGCTGCTGCGTGCGGGCGTGCTGGGCCTTGCCCGCCGCCGCGACCCCGACCTGGCCGGCTGGATCGCCGATCACGTCGCCTTTCCGGCGACCATGGTGGACCGCATCACCCCGGCCACGACCGCACGCACCCTGGCCGATGTCGAGGCGCTGACCGGCCATCGCGACCTGGCCGCGGTCGAGACCGAGCCCTTCAGCCAATGGGTGATCGAGGACCACTTCCCGCACGGCCGCCCGGCATGGGAGGCCGGCGGCGCGTTGTTCGTGCGCGACGTCCGCCCCCATGAGGCGATGAAGCTGCGCATGCTGAACGGCAGCCATTCGCTGATCGCCTATGCCGGGCAGATGCTGGACCTGCCGCATGTCCGCGACGCCATGGCCCATGCGGCGCTGGCGGCGCTGGTCCGGCGCCACATGCAGGCGGCAGGCGCGACCCTGCCGCAGGGCGCCGGGCTCGACCCCGAAGCCTATGGGGCGGCGCTGCTGGCGCGCTTTGCCAACCCCGCCATCGCCCATCAGACCCGGCAGATCGCCATGGACGGCACCGAGAAGCTGCCGCAGCGCTGGTTCGCCCCCGCGGCCGAACTGCTGCAAGCCGGCGGCGACGCCCGCCCCTTTGCCTTCGCCACCGCGGTCTGGCTGGCATGGCTGGCCGGGCAGGAACAGGCGCCGGACGATCCGCGCGGCCCGGTGCTGCTGGATCTGGCCCGCAAGGCGGGCGGGGACGACGAGGCCCTGGCCCGCTCGGTCCTGGGGCTGCCGGGGCTGGCGCCGCCTTCGCTGGTCGGCGATGCCGCCTTCACCGGGACAGTGCGGCAGGCCCTGACGCGTATCCGCCGCGACGGGTTGCGCGCGGCCATGGCGACGGAGTTGGCATCGTGACCGGCAAGTCCATCCTTTCCATCGGCGAGGCCATGGTCGAACTGTCGCCCTCGGGCCAGGACGGGCTGTGGCGGCTGGGCATCGCCGGCGACACGCTGAACACGGCCTGGTATCTGCGCCGCCTGCTGCCGGCCGACTGGCGCGTGGCCTATTGCAGCCGCGTGGGCCTGGGCGAATTCTCGCAGCAGATGGTCGATTTCCTGGCCGCCGAGGGGATCGACGCGACCCATGTGGGCCGCGACCCCGGCCGCGAGATCGCGGTCTATGCCATCTCGCTGAAGGATGGCGAGCGCAGCTTCAGCTATTGGCGCGACACCTCGGCGGCCAAGGGGCTGGCCGACGATCCGGCGGCGCTGGCCTCGGCGCTGGCAGGGGTCGGCATCGCCTATTTCTCGGGCATCACCCTGGGCATCCTGCCCCCGGCCGGCCGCGCCGCACTGATCGGGGCGCTGGCAACCGCGCGCGCGGCGGGCACGCAGGTGGTGTTCGACCCGAACCTGCGGCCCCGGCTCTGGCCCGACGCCGCCGCCATGTGCCGCGAGATCGAGGCGGCGGCGGCCGTCGCCGACCTGGTCCTGCCCAGCTTCGACGACGAGCGCAGCTTTTTCGGCGATGCCGATCCGCAGGCGACGGTGGCGCGCTATCTGGCACGCGGGGCCGGGCAGGTCGTGGTCAAGGCGGGCGGCGACGCCATCCGCTATGGCGGGCGCGAAGGCGCGGGGCTGGTCGAGGACCTGCCGCGCGAAGTGCCGGTTGACACCACCGCCGCCGGGGACAGCTTCAACGCCGGCTATCTGGCCGCGCGGCTGGACGGCGCCGACATCCCCGCCGCCATCCGCCGGGCGCATGACCTCAGCCGCCGGGTGATCCGCCATCGCGGCGCATTGGTGCCCGAGGCGGTCGCACAGGGCTGAGCCCCGGCCGCCCATGGCCCTGCCGCGGCAGGCGCCGGGCGGCCTTTTCGCATCCTGCCCAAAGGGCGGATGCCTGCGGGCTCGACTCCAGGCCGAAAATCCTGTATCAATCGTTTGATTGACATTTCGGCGTGATCGGCATGGACCCGCATCCCACCCGCCTTTCCCTGATCGAGGCCGCCATGCAGCAATTCGGCCGCGGCGGGTTCCAGGCTGCCTCGACGCGGGCCATCGCCGCGCAGGCGGGCACCAACATCTCGTCCATCGCCTATCACTTCGGCGGCAAGGACGGGCTGCGCATCGCCTGCGCCGATGCGGTGGCCGAGCGGGTGGCGCAGGTCGCCCGGCCCCTGCCCGGCTTGCAGGACCGGCCGGACCCCCGCCACGCCCGGCTGCTGCTGCGGCGGCTGGTGCGCCGGATCGTCACCTTCATGATCGTCAGCCCCGCGGCCAGCGACGCGGTGGCCTTCGTGCTGCGCGAACTGGCCGAGCCGGACAGCCCGGTGCTGGACCGGCTTTATACCACGCTGATCGAACCGCGCCACCGCGCGCTCTGCGCGCTCTGGTCCGCCGCGACCGGCGAACCGGCAGAGGCCGAGGAGGTGAAGCTGGCCGTGTTCTCGCTGATCGGGCAGGCGGTCTATTTCCGCGTGGCCGCGCCCATCGTCCAGCGCCGGATGGGCTGGCGGCACTATGCACGGGCCGAGGCGCGGGCGATCACCCGGCGGATGCTGGCCAACCTGGACCGGATGACCGGGGGCGCGGATGGCTGATTTCATCTGCTCGCTGGCCTTTCTTGCCGCGCTGTTTTCCCATTGCGGCCCGCCGCCGCCCCTGGGCACCGGCTATGCCGAGGGCGAGCATGTGCAGATCGCCCCCGTGGCGACGGCCCGGATCGAGGCGCTGGCCGTGCAGCGCGGCGACCGCGTCGAGGCCGGGCAGGCCGTGGCCATGCTGGAAACCCGCGACGCCGCGCTGGCGCTGGCCGCGGCCGAGGCGGCCCAGGCCCGCGCCGCCAGCACCCTGGCCGACCTGGAGAAGGGCGGCCGCGCGCCCGAGATCGCCGCCATCGAGGCGACGCTGGCCGCCGCCCGCGCCAATGCCGAACGCATGGCGCGCGAAGCGGCGCGGCAGGAGCGGCTGCTGGCGCAGCGGGTCAGCGCGCCCGCGCAGCGGGACGACGCCCGCGCCGCCGCCGACATGGCCGAGGCGGCGGTGCGCGAAGCCGAGGCGCGGCTGGCCGTCGCCCGCCTGCCCGCCCGCCCCGATGCCATCGCCGCCGCCCGCGCCGCCCTGGCCCAGGCCGAAGCCGACCGGCAGGCGATGGCATGGCAGCTGCAACAGCGCCGGCTGACCGCCCCCGCGCCGGGCATCGTCACCGACATCCTGCGGCATCCGGGCGAGATCGCCGGCCCCTCGGCGCCGGTGCTGGCCTATCTGCCGGACGGCGCGGTCAAGCTGCGCTTCTATGTGGCCGAAGCCGATCTGGCCGCGCTTTCGCTGGGAACGAGGCTGACGGTCGGCTGCGACGGCTGCGCGCCGGCCGGCGCCACCGTCTCGTTCATCGCCGAGGAGGCCGAGTTCACCCCGCCCGTCCTTTATGCCCGCGACGCGCGGCAGAAGCTGGTCTACCTGGTCGAGGCCCGCCCCGATCCGGGCAGCCCGCTGAAGCCCGGCCAGATCGTCGAGCTCTGGAAGGCGCCATGACCCAGGCCACCGCCATCGACGTGACCGGGCTGACGAAATCCTTCGGCGGCAGGACGGTGGTGGACGATGTCGCGCTGCGGGTGGCCGAGGGCGAGATCGCCGGCTTCCTGGGCCCGAACGGCTCGGGCAAGACCACCTGCATCCGCATGATCTGCGGCTTGCTGACGCCCGACGCGGGCAGCGGCAGCGTGCTGGGCCTGGACGTGCGCCGCCAGCAGCGCGCGATCCGCCGGCAGGTCGGCTACATGACGCAGAAATTTTCCTTCTACGAGGATCTGTCGATCGAAGAGAACCTGGCCTTCGTCGCCGGGCTCTACGGCCTGCCGCGGCAGGCCGTGCGCGACACGCTGGAGGATCTGGGCCTGACCTCGCGCAAAACCCAGCTGGCCGGCAGCCTCTCGGGCGGCTGGAAGCAGCGTCTGGCGCTGGCGGCCTGCATCATGCACCAGCCCCGCCTTCTGTTGCTGGACGAGCCGACCGCCGGGGTCGATCCCAAGGCCCGGCGGCAGTTCTGGGACGAGATCCACGCCCGCGCGCTAGGGGGCATGACCGTCCTGGTCTCGACCCATTACATGGACGAGGCCGAGCGTTGCCACCGCATCAACTACATCGCCTATGGCCGGCTGGTGGTCTCGGGCACCGTGGCCGAGGTGATCGCGGGCGCGCGGCTGGTCACGCTGGGCGTGCAGTCCCCCCGGCCGGGCGAGCTGGCCGAGCGCCTGCGCCGGGCGCCGGGCGTCGAGCAGGTCGAGCCCTTCGGCACCGCGCTGCACGTGACCGGCACCGACCGCGACCGGCTCATGGCGGCGCTGGCGGCCGAGGGCGTCGCCGGCCGGCCGGTCGAGACCAGCCTCGAGGACGTGTTCATCCGGCTGATGGAACAGTCCCAGGACAACATGCGATGAGCTTTTCGCCGACACGGCTGCGGGCGCTGCTGCGCAAGGAGTTCATCCAGATGCGCCGCGACCGCGTGACCTTCGCCATGATGCTGGGGGTGCCGATCATGCAGCTTTTGCTGTTCGGCTATGCGATCAACAGCGACCCGCGCGACATGCCCACGGCCCTGGTCGCGCCGGTGCAGGATCGGTTCGGCCGCAGCTTTGCCGCGGCGCTGGAGAACAGCGGCTACTATCGCATCACCCACCCCCTTGCCACCGCCGACCAGGCCGAGCGGCTGATGACCCGCGGCGAGGTTGCCTTTGTCGTGACCGTGCCCGCCGATTTCGGCCGGCGGATGGAACGCGGCGACCGGCCGCAGATCCTGGTCGAGGCGGACGGCTCGGACCCCTCGGCGACCAGCGGCGCCGTCGCCGCGCTTTCCGGCATCGCCGAAAGCGCCTTTCGCCGCGACCTGCCGGCCGGGTCGGCGCGGACCGCGCCCGAGATCGTCGCCCATCGCCGCTACAACCCCGAGGCGGTCACGCAATACAACATCGTCCCCGGCCTTCTGGGGGTGATCCTGCAAATGACCATGGTGATGATGACCGCCATGGCCCTGACCCGCGAGATCGAGCGCGGCACCATGGAGAACCTGCTGGCCATGCCCGCCACCCCGGCCGAGATCATGATCGGCAAGATCACCCCCTTCCTGACCGTCGGCGCGGTGCAGGTGCTCGTCATCCTGGGCGCGGCCTGGGCGATCTTCGACGTGCCTTTCGCGGGTTCGCTGGGGCTGCTGCTGGCGGGGGTGATGGTCTTCGTGCTGGCGCTGGTGCTGCTGGGCTATCTGATCTCGACCGCGGCGCGCACGCAGATGCAGGCGATGCAGATCGCGATCTTCATCTTCCTGCCCTCGGTGCTGCTGTCGGGGTTCATGTTCCCGTTCCGCGGCATGCCGGGCTGGGCGCAGGCCCTGGGCGAGGTGCTGCCGGTGACGCATCTGCTGCGGCTGGTGCGCGGCATCATGCTGAAGGGCGCGGGCTGGGCCGATGTCGCGCCGCAATTCGCCGCGCTCGCGACCATGGTGGCGGTGCTGGGCACGCTGGCCCTGCTGCGGTTCCGCCGGACGCTGGACTGACCGGCGCGCCCGTCAGGCGAGTTGCATCACCGCATCCGCCAGCCGCAGCAGCATCCGGTCGCGATACCAGGGCGCGCAAAGCTGCAAGGCCACCGGCAGCCCCGCGCGGGTCCACCCCCAGGGCAGCGAGATCGCCGGATGGCCGGTCAGGTTCTGCGGATAGGTGAACGGATACCAGGCCCCGCGGATGGTGCCGGCGGGCTGGCCGTCGATCTCGATCTCGCCCATCGGGTCATAGCCCAGGGCCAGCGGCGGCGCGGTCAGCACCGGCGAGGCCAGGAGGTCGAAGCGGGCGAAATGCGCCTGCATCATCTGGAACAGCCGCGTCCGCGCCGCCGAGGCCTCGGCCAGATCCACTGCGGAATAGCCCTGCCCCAGCCGCGCCGTCTCGACCAGCGAGGGGGCGACCAGATCCTCGCGGCCGGCAAAGACGGGGGCGGCGCGGGCGGCCAGCCCCACCCGCAACAGGGTCAGGAACACCGGCTCGAAACTGCGGAAATCCAGGTCGGCCTCTTCGACGACGGCGCCCTCGGCCTCGATGCGGCGCAGGGCGGCCTGGGTGATCTCGGCCGTCTCGCGCTCGACCCGCGCGCCGGCGGTGGGGATCCAGCCGATGCGCAGCCCCCTGAGCCCGCGCCCGTCGTCGGGATAAAGCTGCACGGCCGCCTGGCCATAGGGGTCGCGGGGGTCGGGGCCGGCCATGGCCTGAAAGAACAGCGCCGCATCCGCCACGGTGCGCGCCATCGGCCCGGCAAAGGAATTGGCGGCGAACAGGTCGGGCAGCGCCAGATGCGGGATGACGCCCAGCGTCGGCTTCATGCCGACGATGCCGCAGCAGGCGGCCGGGATACGGATCGAGCCGCCGCCGTCGGTGCCGATGGACAAGGGGCCCATGCCCGCCGCCACCGCCACCGCCGAGCCGGAGCTGGACGCGCCCGCCGTCACGCCGGGGTCGATCGGGTTCAGCGTCAGCCCGGTCAGCGGCGAGCTGGCGGTCTGGGCATGGCCGAATTCCGGCGTCGTGGTCTTGCCGATCATGATGCCGCCGGCGGCGCGGGCGCGGGCGACCGAGACCGCATCCTCGGCCGGCACGCTTTCTGCGAACAGGCGCGAGCCCATGGTGGTGCGCACGCCAGCCGTGGCCAGCAGATCCTTGACCGAATAGGGCACGCCATGCAGCAGCCCCAATCCGTCGCCGCGCATCACCGCCGCCTCGGCCGCCCGCGCCTCGGCCCGCGCCGCATCGGCGGCGACGGTGACGAAGGCGTTGAGGTCGCGGCGCGCCTCGATCCGCTCCAGCGCCGCCTCGGTCGCCTCGACGGGCGAGATGGCGCGGCGGCGGATGGCCTCGGCCAGGTCAACGGCGCTCAGGTCGGCGATCTCGGTCATCGCGGGCTCCTTTCAGATCATCCAATGGCCGCCATCGACCAGCAGCGTCTGGCCGGTGATGAAACGCGCCTCGTCGCTGGCCAGGAAGGCGACGGCGGCGGCCACGTCTTCGACCGCGCCGACGAAGCCGACCGGGGTCTTGTCGACGATCTGCTGGATCACCTGCGCCGGCACGCGGTCATGCGCGGCGGTGCGGATGGCGCCGGGCGCCACCGCGTTCACCGTCACGCCATGCGGCGCCAGTTCGCGGGCCAGGCCGCGGGTCAGCCCGATCACCCCCATCTTGGCGGCGGCGTAGTCGGCCAGCCCCCGCTCGCCGGTAAAGGCGGCAAGGCTCGACATGTTGACGATGCGCCCGGCACCGCGCTCGCGCATCGCCGGGGCCACCAGCCGGGCCATGCGCATGGCGCTGACCAGCGAGATCTCCAGCACGAAGCGCCAGACCTCCTCGCGCGAGTCGCAAAAGGGCGCGCTGCGCTCGCGGCCGCTTTGGCCCAGGTTGTTCACCAGCACGTCCACCGGACCGAGTTCGGCCAGGAAACGGTCGTGGAAGCCGGCCAGGGCGGCGGCGTCCGTGCAATCGCCCTGGACCAGCAGCAGCAGCCCGCCCGCCTCGGCGGCGAGCGGCGCGGTGTCGAGGTCCATGACCCCGACCCGCGCGCCCTCGGCCAGCATGCGGCGGGCGATGCCGCCGCCGATGCCCGCCGCGCCGCCCGTTACCAGCACATTCTTGTCCCTGAACCGCATGCATCCCGTCATGGCCGGCCTCAATGAAAGGTGCGGCCGCCATCGACCGCCAGGGCAACCCCGGTGACATAGGAGGATTCGCCGCTCGTCAGCCACAGGATCGCCGCGGCGATCTCGGCCGGATCGGCGATGCGGCGCAGGGCATAGCGGTCGCGCACCGCCTGCAACTGCGCCTCGGCATCGCCCGCCGGGTCGATCGAACTGCGCAGCAGCGGCGTGTCGACGGCGCCGGGGCAGACCACGTTCACGCGGATGCCGCTGTCCGCCAGCTCCAGCGCCAGGGATTTCGAGAACATCTGCAACCCAGCCTTGGAGGCGGCATAGCCGCTGCGCAGCCGCAAAGGCACCAGACCCGCGCCCGAGGACAGGTGGACGATGGTGCCGCCCCCCGCCTGCCGCAGATGCGGCACCGCAGCCCGGCACAGCTTCATCGCGCCGGTCAGGTTCACCGCGATCAGCCGGTCCCAGGCCTCGTCGGTGATCTGCTCCAGCGCCGCGACCAGATCCAGGCCCGCGCAATTGACCAGCCCGTCCAGCCCGCCCAGCGCCCCGGCCAGCTGCGTCACCGCCGCCCCAAGCGCGGCGCTGTCGGTGATGTCGGCCACCGCGGCCGGCACCTGCAACCCATCCAGCGCCGCCCCGTCGCGGTCGATCACCGCGACGCGGGCGCCCTCGGCCAGGAAGCGCGCGACAGTGGCCCGGCCGATGCCCTGCGCGCCGCCGGCGATCAGGATACGGCGGCCGGTCAGCGCCCCGCTCATGCCGCAGCGCCCTCCAGGCGGGGGCGCATGTCGGCGACCATCTCGTCGCAGCGGCCCATCCACACGTCGCCCTTGTCCAGCGCGCGCCGGATCAGCTGCTCAAGCACCCACAGGCGCGAGGGCTGGCCGATGATCTGCGGATGCATGCCGACCATCATCATCCGCCGCTCGGCATGCAGCATGTCCAGCTCCAGCGTCCACGCCTCAAGCAGGGCCGAGGGCGCCTGCATGGTCCGGCCCGGCAGCACGATGGAATATTGGAAGAAGGGCGCGTCATCCAGCACCCAGCGGAATGGCAGTTCGACCAGCCGGGTCCGCTGCCCGTCCACCTCGTGCAGATAGGGCGAATCGTCGTCGAAGAAGTTCGAGGAATAGTCGAAGCCGTGTTCCAGCATCAGCTGCATGGAAATGTCGCTGAGTTCGGCCGCGGGCGAGCGCCAGCCGCGCGGCGCCTGCCCGGTGGCGCGCCTGATCGCCTCGAAGCCGCGCTCCATCTCCTCGCGCTCTTCCTCGTGGCTGAGGTTCAGGATCCAGCGGTGCGAATAGCTGTGATGGGCGATCTCGTGCCCGCCTTGCAGGATGCGCTCGACCAACTCGGGGCGCTGGTCCACGATCAGGCCGGGGATGAAGAAGGTGCTGCGCAGGCCGTAGCGGCGCAGCAGGTCCAGCACGCGGTCGGTGCCGACCTTCCAGCCATAGGCGCCCTGCGACATCAGGATCGGGCGCCTGGCATAGGCCGGGTCGCGCGCCGTCCACATCGTCTCGGCATCGAGGTCGAAGGTCAGAAACAGCGGAAAGCCCTTGCTGGTCAGATGCATGGCTGGTCCTTTCAGACGAATTTGTGAAAGCCGGTCCAGCGCTCGGCCAGCAGCAGCACGATCACGGTGGCGACGATCAGCAGGGTCGAGATGGCGGCGACGCCCGGATTGACCCCCATCTCGACCGAGCTGAAGATCAGGATGGGCAGCGTGGTCTGCCGGGCGCTGGCCAGGAAGATCGTGACCGGCACGTTCTCCATCGAGGTGACGAAGGCGAACAGCGCCCCGGCGACCAGGCCGGGCTTGATCAGCGGCAGCGTGACCAGCCGGAAGGCGGTGAAGCCGTCCGCGCCCAGCACCCGCGCCGCCTCCTCGACCGAGACGTCGAGGCCCGAGAGGCTGGCCAGCGCCGAGCGCAGGATATAGGGCACGGTGATGACGACATGGGCGACGATCAGCACCAGGAAGCTGCCGCGCAGGCCGACCAGCGTCACATATTGCAGCATCGCCACCCCGATCACCACCGAGGGCACGATCAGCGGCGCCATCAGCAGTGCGGTGATCGCCTCGGATCCGGGGATGGCCTTGCGAAACAGCGCATAGGCCGCCGCGACGCCCAGGACCAGCGACAGAAGCGTCGAGCTGACCGCCAGGATCAGGCTGTTGCGGATCGCCCGGATATAGACCGGATCGCTCAGCACCTCGGCGAACCATTTCAGCGTCCAGCCCTGCGGCGGGATGGTCAGGTAGGAGGTCTCGCTGAACGAGGTCAGCACGACCACCAAGACCGGCACCTGCAGGAAGGCCACGACCAGCAGCGCGACGATGGAAATGGGCAGGGTGGGTTTCATGTCGCTCATGCCATGCCCGCCCATCTTCTGGTCATGCGGCTGGAGAGCCAGATGATGACCAGCGTCGAGGCCGCCAGCGCAAAGGACAGCGCCGAGCCGCTGGGCCAGTCCAGAAGCTGCATGTATTCGTCATAGATCAGCGTCGCCATCACCTGATAGGTCGGCCCGCCCAGCATCCTTGGCGTGACCAGCGCCGAGATGGTCAGCACGAAGACCAGGATCGAGCCGCCGATGATGCCCGGCGCGGTCAGCGGCAGGGTGACGGACCAGAACACATGCGTCCGGCTGGAGCCCAGCGTCGCGGCCGCCGCCTCGACGTCGCGGGGCACGTTCTGCAGCGCGGCGACCAGCATCAGCACCATGAAGGGCAGGTAGATATGGGTCAGCCCGATCAGCAGGCCGGTCATGTTGAACATCAGCTTCAGCGGCCGCTCGATCAGGCCCAGGTCGATCAGCAGGTTGTTGACCACGCCGCGATTGGTCAGCAGCACGATCCAGCCGAAGGAGCGCACCACCAGGTTCAGCATCAGCGGAAAGATCACCAGAAGCGTCAGCGGCAGCCGCCAGCGCGGATGGCCGCGCACGATCAGATAGGCGACCGGATAGCCGGTCAGCAGGCACAGCGCGGTGACGCCCAGCCCCAGCGCCAGCGTGCGCAGCACCACCTCGCGGTAATAGCCGTCGGTGGCGATGCGCAGGTAGTTTTCCCAGGTGAAGCTGCCCGCGACCATGCCCTGCCCCGGCTGGTATTCCTGGAAGCTGGTCGGCAGCAGCAGCACCAGCGGCACCACGAAGGACAAAAGCAGCACCAGCAGAAGCGGCGCGATCAGCAGCCATGCACTGCGCTGGCCGGTCATGACGCGGCCCCCTGCGGCAGCACGATGATGTCGCGCGGCCGGATTGCCAGATGCACCGGCTCGCCCGGCGCGAGGCTGGCGGTATCCTCGGCCGAGGGCACCTCGACCACGATCTCGGCGCCATGGGCCAGCCGCACCACCAGCTGCACCTGCGGCCCCGAGAAGGCGCGCAGCGCCACGGTGCCCGCCAGCGCGCCGGGCTCGGGCGTGCGCAGGACGCGGATCGCCTCTTGCCGCAGAAAGACCTCGGCCTCGCTGCCCTCGGGCAGGTCCAGCCGCTCGGGGCGCAGCGCCAGCCCGGCGCCAAGCGCGACGGTGCCGGCCT
>JAANMY010001475.1_pt1 | contig 26405 bp, 30 predicted proteins | sample 7279691 | NCBI WGS metagenome assembly JAANMY01 (sample SAMN14094543, study PRJNA606508) | bioreactor metagenome | isolation source: A lab-scale SPAN reactor treating ammonium-rich wastewater day 388 | place: Ireland: Galway | collected 2018-02-07
GATCATTGTGTTTCCCAACGTCGACCACGGCTTCAACGCAGACTACCGCCCCAGCTACGACAAAGCGGCGGCCACGTACGCCCAGAAGCTGGCCAACGATTGGCTGAAGAAATACAAGGTCTGAGGTCTCGGCCAATGCGGCTGCAAGGGAACCGGGGTGAGGCCTGTTGCAGCCGCAGGTCACCGTTGGCTAAAGCGGACATCGAGCACCCATCAGCGGCCGAGCGCCAGTTAATCGGCCCGTTGCCGCACCCGTCGATGGAATTCCGACGGTGGCAGCGGGCGTCCGAACAGGAAGCCTTGCCCGACATCGACGCCCAGCGTGGTCAGCATTGAAGCCTGCGCCTCGGTTTCGACCCCCTCGGCGATTGTTTCCAGACCCAGCCCGCGGGCGAGCGCCACGACGGCCTGAGCGATGCTGACGGCGGATTGGCTCTCCGGCAGGTCGCGCACGAAGGCGATGTCGATCTTCAACGCATCGACGGCGAACTGGCGCAGGTAGGCGAGTGCGGTGTAGCCGGTGCCGAAGTCGTCCAGCGAGACGCCGATACCGAGCCGACGCAGCGCCTGCAGCCTTCCGTTCACCAGGGGCACGTCGTGCACCGCGGCCGATTCGGTCAGTTCGATCACCAGCCGGTCGGGCGCCGCCCCGGCAAGCGCCAGGGCGTTCTGCAGGCGGGCGACGAAGTCCGGATGGTAGAAATCCAATGCCGAGAAATTGACGGCGACGCTGATCGCCGGGTCGGGGCAGACGACGATCTCGGCCAGGCTGCGCTGCAGCACCCAGTCGGTGATCTCGCCCACCAGGCCGAGCCGTTCGGCCAGCGGGATGAATTCGGCGGGCGGCACCGAACCGAGCTGCGCGTCGTCCCAGCGGACCAATGCCTCGGCACCCACGATCCGTCGATCGACGAGCCGGCACTTGGGCTGCAGCAGCAGCTGCAGCCGGTTGTTGCGCACCGCGTCGTGCAGGCGGGATTCGATGCCGAGTTCGCGCACGGTCGATTGCTGCAGGCCTGCGGTGAACGCATTGATGCGGCCCCGGCCGGCGACGCCGGAGCGATAGCAGGCCCACTGCGCGGTGCGCAGGAGCTCGTCGAGCTCGCCCCCACAGCAGGAGAGACCGAAGGTGACGGTCAATAGAAGGGAGGTCGTGTCCCACGCATAGGGCTGCCGGAGTGCGGCGGCGAGGGTTTCGATGCGCGACATGGCATCGGCGCCCAGGCACAGCGCGAAGCTGTCCTCGCGCAATCGAGCCGCCGCTTCGTGCGGGCCGAGTGTTGCCTGCAGGCGGGCGGCGATCTCCCGCAAGGTGGCCATGCTCCAGCGTTCGCCATAGGCGACGGCGAAGCGCCGGAATTCCTCGATGCGGAACACGGCCACGCGCCGCTCGCCGTCGGCCGGACCGGCGCAGTGTTCGGCAAAGCCCCGATGGTTTAGCAGGCCGCTCTCGGCGTCGTGCAGCGCGAGGTAGCGCATGCGGTCCTCGGTGCGCTGGCGTTCGCTCATGTCGCGGACGAAGCCGGTGAAGAAGCGCCGCCCTTGGCGCTCGAAGGTGGAAATGCCGACCTCGACCGGGAAGCGCGAGCCGTCCTTGCGCACGCCCTCGAGCCGTGGGCCGCGGCCGAGCACATGCTTGACGCCACGGTCCGGGCGGAAGGCGCGCAGAAAGCCGTCGTGCTGTTCCTTGAGGGGCGACGGCACGATGATCGAGATGTTGGCGCCGAGGAACTCCTCGCGCTGCCAGCCAAAGAGCCGGGTGGCGGCCGCATTCGTATCGACGATCCGGCCGCGCTCATCGATGGTGAACACGGCATCGAGACTGGTGCCGAGGATGGCGGCGATGGCTTCGGAGTCGTAATCGAACATGTCTCTCTCCCGGATGTGCGCCGCCCCCTCGCCGCGCCCACGCATCAAGGACGCTGCGCTGCGTCCGCCGACAGCTTGCGACAAGGGGCCGTGTCGTTCACCTCGCGCAGGAACACGATCAGATCCTGCCGCTCGGCGTCGTCCTTCACGCCGTCGTAGCCCATGCTGGTGCCGGGGACGGCCGTCAAGGGCGAGCGCAGGAAGCGGTCGAGCGTCCTTTCGTCCCAGACGAAGCCCGCACGGCGCATCGCGGGCGAATAGGGGAAGCCGGGAACGCTCCCTGCGCGCCGCCCGATCAGGCCACAGTGGCGCGGTCCGGTGCGGTCCCACTCCAGCGCGTGGCAGGCCGCGCAGCGCTCATACACCCGGGCGCCACGCGCATAGGCGTCGTCCACGGGGGTTTCCGCCGCTGCGCTGCCGGCGAGCGCGGTGCAGAGCAGCAGCCAGCACATCGAGCCTGTCGCGCGCATGATCGTGGGTCTCCCGATTCAGGCGACGAAGGCGTCGGGCACCGGCACGTCGCCGACGGCATTGCGCAGGATCGCCCAGTGCATGGCTTCGTCGCCGAGGATGCTGCCGGCCGCCTTGGCGAGGTCCCGGTTGCCGAACAGGGGGATGGCGCCCAGATAGGCGCTGACCGCACCCTTTTCGAGCGCCGCCGCGAAGCGCAGCACATCGGTCTGATTCTTCAGTGTATCGACCGGGAAACTGTACTTGTCCCGGGCAGCGACCGCGTGACCGCCAGGTCGAGCACCGCTTTTTCCATGAGGCCGCTTTCGGCGCCGACCTGGTAAGCGGCGATGGCTTCCAGTTCGGCCCCCAGCGCGGTGTTGAGCATGCGCAGGTCGCTTTCGACCGCCTTGTCGGCTTTGGCGGCCAGCGCCTCGCGGCCGGAGAGCAGGGCAACGGCCGTGCCGGAAAGCAGGAGGCCGGCCTGGCCCAGGAAGGTGCGACGGGGCTCGACCGCCGCGATGGCCTGCTTGATCAGCGTGTTCATGTCTTTCTCCTTGGGTGGCGCAGCACCGGGCTGCTCAAACGGATCTCCGCCGCAGGCGTGCCAGCACACCCGCGACGATCCGGTCGCATCGGTCGCCGGCAAAGGCGTACACCTCGCCGAAGACGGGGTCCATGTCCCGGGCCAGCGCCTGGCTCAGGAGATGTCGAGCGCGGAAGAAGCGGGTGCGTACCGTGGCCTCGGGAATGCCGAGCACGTCGGCCGTCTCTTCGCTGCTGAGCTCCTCGACGCCGCGCAGCACGAAGACCTCGCGGTACAGATCCGGCAGCGCGTCGATGTGGGATTCGAGCAGGCGCCGCAGTTCGCTGTTGGCGGCGGCGGATTCCGGGTTCGGAAAGCGGCTTTCGCCCATGTCGTCCTCCTCCTCGCCTGCGGGAGCATCGACGGCGGCAAAGATCGCCCGCTCGCGGCCCAGACGTTGCCGGCGGCGAATCGCGCGATTGGCCACGATGCGGATCAACCAGGTGGATAGCCGCGCCTCGCCGCGATAGTGGTGCATGCCGCGGTAGGCGAGCAGGTAGGCGTCCTGCACCACCTCCTCGGCCTCCTCATCGTCACGCAGGATGCTGCGCGCGGTGCGGAACAGCATCTGGTTGTGGCGCCGCATCAGCGTCGTGAACGCGTCCTGGTCGCCCGCCGCAACCGCCTGCGCCAGATCGATGTCAGCGCGGAGAGCCGTGGTGGCTGGGTATCTGTCCGGGATCATGGCTTGCTCCGTTCTGGCCGTGTTTAACCCATTGGATGCAGGCGATGCGAACCGCGTTTCAGGCGAGGCGAATTAAGGGGGAGGCAATAGGATGGAGACAAGTCCCATGACCGAACCGAGCACCGGACCCGTCGAGCAGCGCTTGCGCCTTGCCGTGCCGCGGCCGGTGCAACGGCTCGCGGCGACGGTGATTCGGCTCACGACCCGCCGCGCGCCTCGTAATACTGGGCGATGGCAGGAATCCCGGCGATGCGGTCGACAAAAGCCGCAAGCTTCGGCGCCACGGTCTCGACCAGGTCGGCAGGAATGTGGTCCAGCTTGCCGGAGCCCAGCCAGCGCAGGATGACGAAGGCCTTGAGATCGGCGATGGTCAGGCGATGGTCCGCAAGGAATTCGCCGCCGTGGGCTTCGAGCTGGTGCTGCAGCCATCGCAGATAGCGCGGCAAGACTTCTGCCGTCAGGGCCTCGCGGGCGTCCTTGAGCGCATCGCCGGTCATGCCGAAGGTCGCCACGATCTTTATGTTGATGTCTTCCAGCCCGCCCATCACTTCGTCGCAGAACAAAGCCTGAAGGTGGTCTTCGGGGTAAAGCCCGGCCAGCTTTCCGGCATAGCGCGTAATTGCGTCGCTCTGGGTGACCTGCACGTCATTGACGTGAAGCGTCGGCACCTGGCCCAGCGGTGTGGTCTTGCGGACCTCGGCAAATTCACCGGGTGCAAAACGATTGTCCTCGAACGGGATTCCGCCGATGTGCAGGGCCAGCCGTGCGGGCTCTGCGCGTCCGCCGGAAAAGTCGAAATAGGTGATCTTGAGTTTGTCCATGGGTCCGTTTCCTGCGAGCGCGCTGCGTTGTGGGTTCGGGAGCCTTGCGATTGGGCCAGCGCAAGGCGGGTACTACAGGACATACGTATAGGCCACGCGGTGGGGGCGTGCAAGGGCATGCGGGCTGTCGCACGCGAGGGGGCACTCGCAACCAGGCGTCGTCGGCGCCACGTTCCGTCCGTGACCCGATCGGAGTCTAATCTCGCCATGGAACCCCGCTCTTCATCCTCCCTGTCGCCCCGATCGATCGTCTTCATCGGCCTTGTCGCGCTCGCCATCGCAATGGGCATCGGTCGCTTCGCATTCACGCCGATGATGCCGCTGATGGTGCGCGACGGCAGCCTGGATGCCGTGACCGGGACGGAATGGGCGACCGCGAACTACGTCGGTTACCTGCTCGGCGCGATCAGCGCGTCGTGGTTTGCACGCAGCCCGCGGCGGGGCTTGCAGATCGGGCTGGTGGGCGTCGCCGCGACCACGCTGGCGATGGCCTGGGGCAACGCCGCGCTGCCGTGGGCGGGCATGGCGCTCCGGGGCAGCGCAGGCGTCTTCAGCGCGTGGGTGCTGGTGTGCGCCAGCAGTTGGTGCCTGCCCGAACTGGCGCGCCGGCAGGCGACCTCCCTGGGGGGATGGATCTATACGGGAGTGGGGCTGGGGATCGCGGCAACCGGCGTGCTGACCTGGCTGGGCGGCGCGCAGGCGGCGACCGTGCTGTGGGTGGAACTCGGGCTGCTCGCCACCGTCGGCGCGGTCCAGGTCATGCGGCGCCTGCCCGCGCAGCCCGCCGCCGCGGCTTCCGGCGTGGCAGGCGCGCCGCGGCCCGCAGCCCTGGCGGTCGAGCGTGGAAACCTGGGGGTGGTGCTGTGCTACAGCGCGTTCGGCTTCGGCTACATCATTCCCGCGACTTTCCTGCCCACGATGGCCCGCCAGCTGGTGTCCGACCCGCTCGTGTTCGGGCTCACCTGGCCCATCTTCGGCACGGCGGCGGCGCTGTCCGTGGCCTTTGCCGCGCACAGCCTGCACGGCTGGTCGCGCCGCAAGGTGTGGGCGATCGCGCAGGGGGTGATGGCGGTGGGCACCGTGCTCCCGCTGCTGCAGCCGGCCTTGTGGGTGCTGGCAGCCTCGGCGGTCCTGGTTGGCGGGACCTTCATGGTCACCACCATGGCGGGCCTTCAACTCGCGCGCGAGCGCATGCCCGCCAACCCGACGCCGCTGCTGGCGCGCATGACCACCGCCTTCGCCGCGGGACAGATCGCCGGTCCGCTGCTCGTGCGCCTCATCGGCGACACGCGCATTGCGGGCTGGGACGCCCTGAGCGTCGCCAGTGCGGCAGCCGGCCTGCTGCTGGCGATCACGTCCATGTGGCTCTGGCGCGAAGGCAGCGGATCGGCGTCGAACGCGCGGTCATCGTAGGACGCGCAGGACCGCGCCTCGAGGCGCTGCGCGTGCTTGTCGCTCCCACAGAGGGATCGCGCCATGCGCGGTGGGAGCGGGCAAGCCCGCTTCCACAAGGCAGCCCATCCGTTCGTGCGATCGCCCTGCCCCGACGCCGGCACCACATCGGCCTGTGGTCTATGGTTGGGGTAAGACGCGCTCCGCCGCCACCGGCGGAGGCTCGAACTGCCCGGGAGCCGAAATGGACAGGCCTACGCCCCGCTTGCCGGTATTCCTGAATCTGGCGCAGATCCGCTTTCCGATCGGCGCGATCGCGTCGATCGCGCACCGCGTGGCGGGGGTGCTGCTGTTCATCGCCCTGCCCGTCGTTGCCCTGATGCTCGACGCCTCGCTGCGCACCGAGGCGGGCTTCGTGGCGGTGCGCGATCTGCTCTCGTCGCCCTTCTGGATCGCGACGGCAGCCGTGCTGTTGTGGGCGCTCGTGCATCACGTGCTGGCCGGGGTCCGCCACCTGCTGATGGACGTCGGCGTGGGCAGCGAGCTTGTGCGGGCACGCGCCAGCGCGCGCCTGGTCCTGGTCGCCGCGCCCGCGCTCACCCTGCTGTTTCTCGTCTGGGGGCTGACATGAGGCTGTACGACGGCCAGCGGGCATGGGTGGTGCAGCGCATCAGCGCCTTGCTGCTGCTCGTGCTGATCGTGTTCGGCGTGCTCGCGCTGCCCTTTGCGTCGCCGCTCGATTTCGCCGGGTGGCGCGCCTTCGCCGGCGGCGTGCTGGGCGGGCCGCTGATCGCGCTGCTGTTCGGCGCCTTGTGCGCGCACGCCTGGGTCGGGATGCGCGACATCGTGCTCGACTACATCCAGCCGCGCGGACTGCGGCTGGCGGTGCTGAGCCTGATCGCGATCGTGCTGCTCGGCGTGCTGGTGCGCGTGCTGCTGAGCCTGGCCATGGTGGCGCTCACCACCTGAGCGGCGAAGGGACGGACATGAAACTGAGCATCTATCGCTACGACCCGGAGCGCGGAGATCCGCCGCGAATGCAGGCCTGTGACGTGCAGCCGGAGGCGGGTGACAAGAAGCTGCTCGACCTGCTGATGCGGCTACGCGTCCAGGACGACAGCCTGTCGTTCCGGCGCTCGTGCCGCGAGGGCGTGTGCGGCTCGGACGCGATGAACATCAACGGCCGCAACGGCCTCGCCTGCCTGACCGCGCTCGACGGGCTGAAAGAGCCGATCGTGCTGCGGCCGCTACCCGGCTTTCCGGTGATCCGCGACCTGATCGTGGACATGACGCAGTTCTTCGCCCATTACCACTCCATCAAGCCCTGGCTGATCAACGACGAGCCCCTGCCCGAGCGCGAACGGCTGCAATCGCCGACCGAGCGCGAGCGCCTGGACGGACTCTACGAATGCATCCTGTGCGCCTGCTGCAGTGCGTTCTGCCCGTCCTACTGGTGGAATCCGGACAAGTTCATCGGGCCGTCGGGCCTGTTGCAGGCCTACCGCTTCATCGCCGACAGCCGCGACACGGCCACCGCCGAGCGCCTCGACTTCCTCGACGACGTCTATCGCCTCTACCGCTGCCGCACGATCATGAACTGCACCGAGGTCTGCCCGAAAGGCCTGAGCCCCTCGCACGCGATCGAGCGCATCCGCCTGGCGTTGCTGCGGCGTTCATCCTGAAACACCGCACGTGGCTGCGTTCCGTTCACTGCGCGCGCGAACGAAAGTGGGCGCTGCAGCCTTCGAGTTCGAGCAGGTGGGGCAACAGCTCGGAGTGCTGGTGTACGTGGAACACGAAACGCGGCACGTCCCGCCCGGTCGCCTGGGCCATGAAGGGTTCGCCCCAGAAGCTGAGCAGGGCCTCGCAACCGCCGCTGTGCTGGCTGTCCGCGAGGATGAAGGAAAGCGTGCGCTCCAGCTTGCACCAGCGTGGCGGACGGACACGCGCGTGACCCGCGCAGGCGGCAATCTGGGGCGCGATCGTGCTGTCCCACAGCTCGCGCTGGCTTTCATCGAGCACGAACTGGATCGATCCGACCGCCGGGTTTTCGATGGCCGGCCGCAACAGGGCATCGAAGAGCGCAGGTGTGCGGTACATCGACAGGCACACGTTGAACCAGATCGAGTCGCCGCTCATCGCAAGCAGGAAGCGGTGATACGCCGTCTGCAACTGGCGCGGGCCGATCAGGGTCAGGCCTGGACGCTCGAGTGCGGCCGCCAGGCTGTCGACCGTGTGCCCCATGCGTTCGACCTGCTCGGCGGTCAGCTCGTTGTTACGGCTGTGGCGCATGAAATTGATGAACAGCAGACCCACCAGCGCCAGCAGGATCGGCAGCACGACCGTCTCGTCGACGATGTGCAGCAGGTGCAGGACGATGGCCACGAAGGCGGCGGCGATGCCGGCGATCGCGTCCCACTCCCAGCTCATGGCCTGTCGGATCTTCATCGCTTGCCCTCCACGGTTTTTCCAACATAGCACAGCGCCCCGAAAGGGCTCGGCGCCGGCCTTGGGTTCGGTTCAGCGCAACCGTGACGGCCGGCACCGCTTCCGAACCCGTCGTGGGCTCTTGCCTGCGCTATCGTCCTTTCGTCCTGGCGACCTGGCGCAGGATCGTGACCGGCAAGGGGTGACGCCCGGCCGGTTCCAGGCCGAGCACCGCGTTCAGTCGAGCGTCGCTGCCGACGAGGTCGGCGAGCGAAACGCGGTCGAGCACCGCCAGGAAGGCCTGCAGCGCACCGTCCAGCGCGCCCTTGAGCCGGCAGACCGGATCCAGCACGCAGTGCGATTGCGTTCCGAAGCACTCCACCAGTGCGAGGCTGGGTTCGACCTGGCGGACCACGTCGCCGAGACCGATCTCGCTGGGGGCACGTGCCAGCTTCAAGCCCCCGCCCTTGCCGCGCGCGCCGTCGACGAAGCCCTTCGCCACCAGTTCGGTGACTATTTTCATGAGGTGGCTGCGTGAGATGTCGAAGCGCTCGGCCACTTCCTTGATGGTGACGCGCCGCTCGGGGCATGCCCCGAGGTACATGAGGACCCGAAGCGCGTAGTCGGTGTGCTGTGTGATATTCATCGCCAGGGTACGCAGAGGAGTTGCTGTCGGCCGCATGCTAACAACAATAGATTCATCTGAGTTGACTCTTTTAAAGAGGAGTCTTAAATTCCTCTTCAAGGAGTCATCACAGGGATCCGCCATGAAGCGTCACACCCGCCTCGCCCAGTTGTCCCGTGAGCATCACACCGCGCTGCGCCTCGGCAGGCATCTGCTCGCCGGCGGCGCCCAGGCAGAGCTCGGCGCCGAACTTCCCGGCATCGAAGCCCATTTCGCCGAGGAAGAGCGCGATCTGCTGCCGCTGCTCGAGACCGATCGCCACGGCGCGTTCGCCGAACGCCTGCGCGCGGAGCACGCACAGCTCAGGCTTCTTTTCGCGGCGGCGCTGAGCGGCAGGGACGAAGCGCTGGCCGGGCAGGCACTGATCGACCACGTTCGCTTCGAGGAGCGCGAGCTCTTTCCCGTGCTCGAGACCCTGTTCGAGGAGACAGGGCCATGACCCACGTCGTCACCGAGGCGTGCATCCGCTGCAAGTACACGGATTGCGTGAGCATGTGTCCCGTCGATGCCTTCCGCGAGGGCCCGAACTTCCTGGTGATCGACCCCGAGGAGTGCATCGACTGCACCTTGTGCGTGGCCGAATGCCCGGTGGATGCGATCGTGCCCGAGGATGAACTCACCGATGCGCAACGTGAATACCTCGCACTCAATGCCACGCTGGCGAAGGCGTGGCCGCGTATCGTCGAGGCGCATCCGGCGCTGCCCGATGCGGACGAGTGGGCGAAGGTGGCCGAAAAGCGGAAGTGGCTCGAAACCTGAACGCGCGGGACGGGCGTGTGAGCGGCACACGCTCAATCGATCGCCGGCACGAATGACGGTCTGCTTCGCCTGTCGCTAAACTGCCTGCACGACAACCTGCGACCGCGAAGGGAGACACGCCATGGCCAAGCCCGCCACCGAGCCGATGGTGAAGCATTTCCGCCTCGCCCTGCTGTGGCCGCTGCGGCTGCTGCCGGTCGCGGGGAGCTCGGGCGCGCAGCAGCGGCCGTGGGAGATCCTGCGCGACATGGGCGAGGCCTGTCCGTGGCGCGAGCTGGAGCACGATGCCGAGCTGGCGGGCAGCGTCTTCCAGGAGCGCCACTACACCGAGTTCGTCACCTTCCTGCCCTACGTGCAGCAGTTCCTGTACGGCGAGGGCCGCCTGCGCCGCGATGATTCGGACGCCGATGCCGGCCCGCCGATGCGTGTGTTCCGGCGCCGCGACATCGCCGCGGTGCGCGTTGCCGCGCGCGAGGGCGACACGCCGGTGACGCTCGACGTGGTGCATGTGCATCTGTACTTCTTCTTCGACGTCGATGTGGTGATCCTGAACGTCGAGGTCGCCGGCAACGACATGCCGCTGTCCCGGGTGGAGGAGCTGATGTACCGCGCCGGGCGCGCCTACCCCTCGGGCTGGAACGCCGATGGCCGCGCGCTGCACAGCCTGGCGAGCGCCGAATGGATCGGCCGCGACGGCAGCGTGCTGGCGCAAACGGATGCGCACGAGCGCGCCGCGTTCATGACCCATGTCAGCCGCCATCGCGCGCCGCGCATCGCCGCGCACTGGGCGTGGCTGATGCAGCCGCTGGCGAGCGCCTACGCGGAGCAGGACGGCGTGCTGCGCTACCGCCAGATCGAATACCACCGCATGCCGCTCGCCGCCTACCTCGCGGTCGACGATCCGCGTGCGCTCACGCGCAACGATTTCGTGCGCCTCGGCCTGGTCACCGGCGCCGGCCCTGCCGAAGCCCGCGACGAACCCAAGGCGGAGGGTACGAGTCCCGGCGCGCTGCCCTACGCCGCACCGCATCTGGACGACTTCGAGCGCCGTTACTGCTACGACCGCTTCTGGTCCGCCGGCGGCGCGGCGCCCTGGACCCGCTACCTGTGCAGCGGCCACGCGCTGGTCGTGGTCGGCGACGCGCGCTCGGCCTACTTCACCGACCGCGAGCGCGGCGTGCTGGCGCAGTTCCGCCACCAGCACTTCCTGCTGTTCCTGATCGCGCACTTCCAGAAGGCATCGCTGCTGATGTTCTCCGAGCGCCTGGTCGAGGCGCTCAAGCGCCTGCACGTCGCCGAGCCGGCGAGCGTGCGCCGCTTCAAGCGCAGGATCCGCGCCAGCTTCGAGAGCTTCCTGCGCTTCACCCACCGCTACTGGTTCCACGACATCGCCGAGCAGGCGCAGACGCGCGCGCTGTTCCGCATGACCACCTCGCACCTGGGCACCGACGCGCTGTATGCGGAGGTCAAGGAGCGCACCGCGGACATGAACAGCTACCTCGACGCCGACAGCCTGCGCCGCCAGGCCAACACCGTGGTGCGGCTGACCGTGGTGACGATCTTCGGCCTCATCGGCACGATCACCACCGGCTTCCTGGGGATGAACCTGCTCGCCGAGGCGGAATCGCCGATGAGCGAGCGCCTGCTCTATTTCGCGCTGGTGTTCCTGGTATCCACCGCGCTGACGATGTACACGATGGTGAAATCCAAGCGCCTGTCGGACTTCCTCGATGCGGTGTCGGACGAGCGCCTGTCCGCCTGGCAGAAGCTCGGCGCGCTGGCCGCGGTATGGCGACGCGGCTCGGATTGAGGAGGCGCGCACTGGGGTCAGCCCACGCGCCGATGCTGCCGGCCACGGGGTCGACCCGACTGCGGCCGCTACGCCGCGCCCGGCGCGTCCCGCACATGCCGCCGCGCCACCCCGCGCAGCATGGTGCCGAACAGCAGGGTCGCCGCGAGCGTGGCGATAACACAGGCTTGCCAGAAGCCGGCCACCGACGGCGCGTCGACGCGCCAGGGGGCATGGAAGCTCAGCCAGTACCCGCCGACGAGCCCGATGCCCCAGAAGCAGAAGGTGTGCACCACCATCGGCAGCAAGGTGACCTTGTAGCCACGCAGGGCGTGCGCGGCTACGGTCTGCAGGGCGTCGAAACACTGGTACAGCAGCAGCCAGACGACCAGCCCGAGCGCCACCGCCTGCACCGCCGGGTCGGCGCTCGAGAACGCCACCAGCGGGCCCTGCAGCACCCATAGCAGCGCCCCGATCAGCAGCGCGAAGCCCAGCGCCAGCTTCATGCCGAGGCGGGCGGTGCGCTGGGCGCGCCGCCAGTCCTGCGCGCCTGCCGCCTGTCCGACCAGCACCATTGTGGCGATCGACAGCGACAGCGGCAGCATGTAGATCATGCCGGTGAAGTTGGCGATGACGCGGTGGCCGGCCACCGTCTCGGTACCGAGGCGGGCGGCGAGGATGGCGATCAGCGTGAAGGAGCTGATGTCGATGAAGGTCGACAGGCCCATCGGCAGGCCGAGGCGCAGCAGCTGGCCCAGCGGCTTCCCCTGCGGCCGCTGCCAGGCGTGGAAGAGCCGGTACGGCCGGTAAGCGGGATTCAGGCACAGATAGGCCAGGCCGCAGCCACAGGCGAGCCAATTGACCAGCGCGGTCGACAGCCCGCAACCCATCCCGCCCATGGGATCGAGCCCGAACGCGCCGTTGGTCAGCGCCCACGCCAGCGGGACGTGGGTGGACATGACAATGGCGCTGATCACCATCAGTACCCGCGGCCGGCCGACGGCATTGTTGAAGGCGTAGAAGGTGCGATAGAGCAGCAGCGCCGGCAGGCCCAGCGCGGTGGCGGCGAGGTAGTCGCTGGCCTTGGCGGCGACCGCGGGCGGCACGCTGGCCAGCTCGAGCAGCCAGCCGGGGCTGAGCATCAGGGCCACGCCAGGCACTGCGAGCAGCAGCGCGAGCCAGAAACCTTGCTGCAGCGCAGGCGCAATCGCCTCCTGGCGGCGGGCACCGACGTGGTGGGCGATGGTCGGCGCCACCGCCTGGAGCGTGCCGGTGAGCAGCATCACCACCGAGATGTAGTAGCTGCTGCCGATGGCGACCCCAGCGAGATCCTCGGTGCCATAGCGGCCGGCGATCACGGTGTCGGCGACCATCATCGTCATCGACAGCAGCTGCGCGATCAGCACCGGCCAGGCGTGGTGCAGCAACTGGGCAACGATGGCACGGCTGCTGGAGCCAGGAAGGGAGGCAGCGGGATCGCTCATGCTCGGGGCGGACGGAGGGAGGTCGTCGATGATCGCCGTTTGCCGCTCAGGGATAAAGAGGGCAGGTGCGAGCAGATCGTTCGTGATGGACGAACACTGCGCGCGGAAGAATGCCCGCCGCGATCAACCCTCCCCGCATCGGACCCGCAGCGCCCAGCCGATCTTCGCGCTGCGCTACATCAGCCACTGCGGGCGCAGCAGCATCACCAGCCCGAGCGCCAGCATCACTGCTCCCGACAGCAGCTTGAGCCGGCGCCCGCTGCGCTCGTCGAGCTTGCCGCTGCCCAAGGCGAGCACCGCGGTGCCGACCATCAACGCATCGTCGGCGATGTAGGCGAGGATGTAGAGCCCGAGATAGCCGTAATGCGCGAGCGGCGACGGCGCGTGCTGGGTGAGCACCGCGGTGTAGATCGCCGGCAGCCCGGCGGTGCACAGCAGCTCGACGAAATTGACCACCACCGCCAGCACCGCCACTGCGGCGAGCGAGGCGGGCAGGGACTCCGCCTTCAGGATCGCGCGTGTGCGGGCGTAGATGCCGGGCTTGGCCGACTCGGGGATCGACAGCGACACGCCACGTCGGAAGGCGAGGAAATCCTTCACGTTGATGAAGCCGATCAGCATCGCCATCACCGCCAGGCCGATGCGCAAGGCCTCGCTCATGCCGACGAACAGGAACACGTTGAGCCACGCCGCCAGGAAGGCGTAATACACCGCGCCGCTGGCGAGCACGAAAGTGCCGGCTACCATCGCCATGCGCCGCCGGTCCTTGAGCCGCACCAGCAGCGAGAGCAGGAACAGCAGCACCCACATCGCGCACGGGTTGAAGCCGTCGAGCAGGCCGAGCGCGAGCGTAAATAGCGGCAGGCCGATCTTGCTCGCCTTGAGGGTGCCGAACAGGCTGGATTCGACCGCATCGGGCGGCGCGGGCGGCGCGGCCTCGTCGAGCAGGCGAACCAGTTCGGCGCCGACGTGCTCGGCGTCGTCGAAGCCGACCAGCACGCGCGCGCCCAACACGAAAGTCGGCACCCCGGGCGGCCTCGCGCCCGCCTGGCGGCTGAGCTCGATCAGCGCATCGCGCGCGGCGGGGTCGCGGTCCACCTCGTGATAGACGATCGCGAGGCCGGGTCGCTGCGTGGCCAACTCGGCGAGGAAACGCTTGGCGTCGGCACAGTGCGGACAACCTTCGCGGACATAGACGTCGAGGACAGGCGCCGCATCAGGCGCGGCCGCTTCGGCCGGCGCCGCGGCAGGAAAGACGAGGCAGCACAGCAGCAGGATGCGGAACAGGATCAGGAAACGCATGGCCGCCAGCGCTGTCCATCGGCTTCAGCGCGCAGAACGTGCGAGTTGGTGCTAAGGAAGAGGTCGAACGCGGCCTGCACGCACCTTGACCTCGATCCTGCTCCTGGCGACGTCTTCACCGACGCTCAGCGCGTCGATCCAGGCTCGGATTCGGGACTGCGCTCCTCGACCGGTGCCGGCGCCTGCTCGTCCGCCGCCGCGGCCTCGTCCGCCTTCGGACGCACGCTGTCGATGGCGCCCTTGCCGACTTCCTTCAGGCGCTGCGCGGCGTCGCGCGTCGCCCCGGCAATGCGCTGCGCTGCGTGCTCGGCCGCTTCCTTCGCGTCGCGCACGGTCTCGTCCTTGCCGGCCTCGGCCGCGGCTTCGACGCCCTCGCGCACCTTCTGTTCGGTTGTCTCGACTACCGCCTGCGCGGCCGCGGCGCCCGCTTCACCGAGCTTCTTGGCCGCCTCGCCCGCCTTCTGTGCGGCCTCGCGCGCGGCCTCGACCGCCTCCCGGCCCGCCGCCCTGGCGTCTTCGCGCGATTGCTCGGCCGCTTTCGGTGCCTGCTGCGCCGGGGGCTCGGGCGAACAGGCGGCGAGCAGGCTCAGGCCAAGGGTAGCAAGGAGAAGGGGCAATGCTTTCATGAGGTTCGGCGCACGCTTGGAAGTGAATGATCAGGGCACGAGGTTACGGGATCCGACGCGGAAAACAACGCAAGGATTCCACGCTGCAACATCCGGAAAGCAAATGGGCCCTTGCGGGCCCATTCGTGCAATCGACGAAACGCGTGCGGCTTACTTGACGCGGTTCTTGTATTCGTCGGTGCGGGTGTCGATCTCGATCTTGTCGCCGATCTCGACAAAGGCCGGCACCGGCAGCTCGAAACCGGTGCCGATACGGGCCGGCTTCATGACCTTGCCCGAAGTGTCGCCCTTGACGGCGGGTTCGGTGTAGACGACTTCGCGCACCACGCTGTTGGGCAGCTCGACCGAGATCGCCTTGCCGTTGTAGAACACGACCTCGCACTGCAGGCCGTCTTCGAGGTACTTGAGGGCGTCGGTCATGTTCTCGGCTTCGACTTCGTACTGCTCGTAGTCGGCGTCCATGAACACGTACATCGGGTCGGCGAAGTAGGAGTAGGTCACTTCCTTGTGGTCGAGCACGACGAGTTCGAACTTGTCGTCGGCCTTGTAGACCGATTCCGACGGCGCGCCGGTGAGCAGGTTCTTGAACTTCATCTTCACGACCGCAGCGTTGCGGCCCGACTTGTTGTATTCGGCCTTCTGCACCACCAGCGGGTCGCTGCCGACCATGATGACGTTGCCGGAGCGGAGTTCCTGAGCGGTTTTCATGCTGTTTCCTGAATTGATGGAGGCGGCTTGTGGCCGCATGTCCTTGAAAAAATTAGCGCGCGATTCTACCCCGCGCGTCCTGGATGTGCGAACAGAATTTTGTCAAGCGGTGCGCAAGATCGGGCAGCGCGGCCTGGGCTTCGCACCAGGCCCGCGCGTGCGCCGCGAGTACCGGCAGCGCATCGGCAAACGCAGGCCACGCAGCGGCCGGCGTGGTTCCGTCATCCGCGCAGTCGTTCCATGCAAGCCAGAAGCGCGCCTGCGCAGCCGCAGCCGCCGGCGGTAGTCCGACAAGGTAGCGGGTGAGGAAGGCCTCGAGCTTGTCGTGGTGCGCGGCGTCCGTCTGCGGGTAGATCTGCCACACGAAGGGCCGCGCCGCCCACTGCGCGCGCACGAAGGAATCCTCCCCGCGCACGAAGTTGAGATCGCAGGCCCACAGCAGCTCGTCGTAGCCGTCCTGGTCGGTGAAGGGCAGCACCTGCACGCAAAGCGCACCGCGCTCGATGCGGGTGCCGACCTCGGCCATGGGGCAATCGAGCGCGGCGGCGACGTCCGGCAGGATGCGCGAGACCGGCACCAGCACGTGAACCGGGCGCGGGCTCTGTTCCCACGCGTGCAGCAGCGCACGCACCGCCGGTTGCTCGTAGGCGAACAAGGACACGACCAGGGCGTCATCGTCCGCCCCCGGCAATCCGCGCGCCGCCCGCCACGCGGCTCGCCCCTGCGGCTGCATGACGAACCGATCCCGCAGCGCCAGCAGGTCGGCCTCGCGCAGCAGTCCGCCGGTGTCGGCGTCGAAGCCGGGAAAGAAGAAGTGCTTGACCAAGGGCAGGCGCGGATGCGGCGAAGCCAGGCCGTGGCAGCCCGCCACCCAGTCCTCGGCCGACAGGTACTCGAGGTTGATCCACACCGGTGGCACCGGCTGCGCCGCCATCGCCTCGAGCTGCGCCGGCGGCAGCTCGCAGGCGAAGGCCTCGATCACGATCTCGCCCGGCGCGAACGCGACGAACGCGGCCGTCCACTGGCGCAACTCGACGTCGTCGACCTTTGCGCCCACAGCCGGATCCATCCCTGCCGCCGCCGGACAGATGCGTGCCAGCACCGCCCAGTCATCCACCCACAGCCTCACCGCGCCTTGCTGGCGGCGGGCCAGATCCCTTGCCAGCCGCCAGCAGACGCCGATATCCCCAAAGTTATCCACAACCTGGCAGAAGATCTCCCACTTCGGGCGGGGTGCGGGCGCTGAATCCGTCATCGTGATGAACAATCCTGGGCAAAGAGGCAGGACAACTTGTGAACAAGGACGCCAGCGGCGCGAGGCGTCAAAACAATGGACAAAGCACGCACAGCCCACCAAGGGGTTTATCAACCTGTTCTTGCAAGCCTGAATGTCTTGCCGGGTGTGCGCTTCGAGCAGTTATCCACAGTTTTTCGCGCACTGTTAACTTTTTTGTTATTTAAATCAATATAAAAACATAAGAACAAACCAGAAGCCCGATCGGCCGCGCTCCCCGGGGAGCGGACATCAGCGCGAACTTGCAGGTAGAATCCATTCGAACCAACATGCCGGCATAAGCAGGTCGGCATGGCAGAACCCGCAACCATGCATCCTGCAGTCCCGGCGCTGCAGCCAGAGGGAGTTTCACCGTGGCAAGACGACATGCCGTACCGCTGCTGTTGATGCTGATCGCTCCTCTTGCAGGCGCAGCCGAACCCGGCCTCAGCCCGAACCCGGTCAGCCCCGAGGCGGCACAGGAAGAAGGCATTCTCGACACCACCCGTAGCCAGGTCCGGGGCTTTTCGCTGTGGCTGGGTGAATCGGTCAACGACTGGTTCGGCGATCGGCCGTTCGAGGATGGGGGCAAAGTGACGAACGGCCGGCTCGGGCTGCGCAACCTCTGGCGCCAGGATGAAGGCTGGGATACGAACGTCCGTTTCCGTGCCCGCTTCGATCTGCCCAACCTGCGCGACAAGGCCTATGTCTTCATCGGTCGGCAGAACGAGCGCGAGCTGCTCACCGACCAATCCGAAGCCTTCACCCGCGAACAACTGCTGCTGGAAGAGCGTCGGCGCGAAGATCAGACCGGTTTCGCCGGCCTCGGCGTGGCGCTGCGCAAGAACATCGATTTCCGGGTCGGTGTACGCGGCGGACTGAAGGTCTTCACCCAGGCGCGCTATCGCAAGCAGTGGGCGCTGAGCGATCGGGATCGCATCGAATTCCGCGAGACGATCTTCTGGAACAACAAGGACAAGTTCGGCTCGACCACCGCGCTCGATTACGAACATGCGTTCACGCCGAAGCTCTCGCTGCACTGGCAGAACGCGACCACGATCTCGGAGAACACCGACGACTTCGCCTGGGGCAGCAGCCTCGGACTGTTCCGCCGTTATGGCGACGACCGCATGCTGTCGGGGGAAATGGTGGTGACCGGCGAGACCGGGGCGCAGGAGAACGTCGATGAGTACGGCGTGCGCATGAAATGGACCCAGCCCGTCTACCGCGACTGGCTGATCGGCGAATTCATCGTCGGCCACTACTGGCCGCAGCGCGAAGACCGCGAGCGTGAGCGCTCGTGGGCGCTCGGGGTCAATCTGGAGATGCGCTTCTAATCGTGCGCGGCACGCATCGCCGGCCGTCGGGCCATGCGATGCGTGGGTTCTGCATCACGCAAAGTCGGCGAGGCGCTGCAGGTCGGCGGCCTCGAGAAAGCGCCATTGCCCGGGCGCGAGTTCGGCCGGTAGATCCAGACCGCCGACGCGGCTGCGATGCAGGGCTTCCACGCGGTTGCCCGCGGCCGCGACCATGCGCTTGACCTGGTGGTACTTGCCCTCGCAGATCGTCAGTCGCAGCGTGGTCGGGCTGGTGAGTTCGCAGGCGGCGGCCGCGATCGGCTCGGGTTCGTCGTGGAGCGCCACGCCGGCGACCATGCGCTCGGCAAATTCCCGCTCCACCGCATGCTTCAGGGTGACCTCATAGACCTTGGGCGTGCGCTTCTTGCCCGAGCTCCACTGGTGGATGAACTGGCCGTCGTCCGACAGCAGCAGCAGCCCGGTGGTGTCCTGGTCGAGCCGGCCCACGCACTGCACGCCGCGAATCAGCAGTTGCGGCGGCAGCAGCGTGAATACCGAGGGATGGAAGGTGGGCTTCTGCGAGCATTCGTAGCCGGCCGGCTTGTGCAGCACGACGTAGGCCTGGGCGCGGAAACGCCATTGTTCGTCACCCACCGCGAAGGCGATCCCCGGCGAACCATCGCTGCTGCCGGGGTCGAATTCTGCATTGGGGTCTTCACAAGGCTCGCCGGCGACGCTGACGTAACCGGAGCGGATGAGGGCGCGGCATTCCTTGCGGCTGCCGAAGCCCTGGGCGTGGAGGAGGCGTTCGAGTTGCATGGCGCGCATGTTATCGCGGGCGAAGGTGCGAGCGGGTAAACTGCCGCCCTGCCCGTTCAGGAGACAGCCTTGAAATTCGAACACCTGATCGAGGTCAATGATCTCGCCAACCCCCTGCAGGCGCCGCTTTCGCGCGAGGAGTTGTGGTTCGGCCTGCTGTGCCGTGCCGAAGACGCGCGCGCCTTCCTGCCCGGCCTCGAGGCCTGCCGGATCGTCGAGCGCAGCGCAGGCCGCCTGCTGCGCGACCTGCACTTCGGCAACGCGGTGATCCGCGACTGCGTCACCTTCGAGGCCTTGCGCTGGATCCGCTTCGAATCCGAAGCCAACGAACAGCACGCCGGCGGCAGCCTGACGATCACGATCGAGGAGCCCGAACCGGGCGCCCTCTTCCTGCGCTTCGCGTATCGCACCTCGCTGCCGGAAGGCGGCGAGGACGGCCGCTACGCCGAATTCGTGCGCTCGGCCTACCACCAGTCCGACATCGACACCGTGCGCGTGATCCGCATGATCGCCGAGTCCGGCGGCCTGGCGCAGTAAGCAGGCGCCCACGCGCTCATCCGCAGCGCCACCCATTTCACCAACAGGAAACACCCCCGACATGTGGTTCAAGAATCTGCAGATCTATCGCCTTCCCGCCCCCTGGGACATGAGCGCCGAGCGCCTCGAGGAACAGCTCGCGAAGAAGCCCTTCCACCCCTGCGGCAGTCAGGACATGGAGAGCCGCGGCTGGCTGTCGCCGCTCGGCAACGAGGTGCTGGTGCACGCCGTGGGCGGCCAGTTCCTGATCTGCCTCGGCTTCGAGCACCGCCTGCTGCCTTCCGCCGTGGTCAAGCAGGAGGCCGACGAGCGCGCCGAGGAACTGGCCGAGCAGCAGGGCTACAAGCTCGGCCGCAAGCAGCTGAAGGAGCTGCGCGAGCAGATCACGCAGGAGCTGCTGCCGCGCGCCTTCACCCGGCGCCGGCGCATGTTCGCCTGGATCGACCCGGTCAATGGCTGGCTGGTGGTCGATGCGGGCAGCCAGAGCAAGGCCGAGGACATGCTCGAGCAGCTGCGCCACACGCTCGACAGCCTGCCGCTGACCCTGCTGCGTACCGAGCAGTCCCCCACGACCGCGATGGCCGGCTGGCTGGCCGCTGGTGAGGCCCCGGAGGGGTTCTCGATCGACCAGGACTGCGAGCTGCGCTCGGTGGCCGAGGACAAGGCCGCGGTGCGCTACGCGCGTCATCCGCTCGAAGGCGACGACGTCAAGGGCCACCTGGAAGCCGGCAAGCTGCCCACGCGACTCGCACTTACCTTCGATGACCGCATCAGCTTCGTGCTCACCGAGAAGCTCGAGATCAAGCGTCTCGACTTCCTCGACGTCGTGCGCGACCAGGTGGGCGATGCCGACAAGGATGACGCCGAGGCACTGTTCAACGCCGAATTCGCACTCATGACCGGCGAGCTCGCCCATCTGCTGCCGGCAGTGGTGGGGGCGCTGGGCGGCGAGCTGGCGTCTGCGCCGGTGGAAACGGGCAGCGTCACTGCCGAACTGCCGCGCATTCAGTCCGACAAACCGCTTGTGCAGCCGGTTACAGCGGACGATCCCCCCTTCTGACCGACTGACCGGGCCACTCAGCTCGGGCATTCCATTATCTGACAGGAGCGGGCTTGCCCGCTTCGTTCGGTTTTCTTCTTGGTGTACACAGGTTTATAAAGATTTAAAAGATCATAAAGATCATGTACGGCCGGTTTCTGTGGATAAGAGCTTTTTGTCTTTTGAATACATGAGCTTCGACGACGGGAAACCCGGTGCACGATCATCGTGTTAGCGAAGGATGCTTTGTTGATGGAAATTGCGCTTTCGCACTTCCATGCACTTATCCACAATCCGCTGCCCTGCCCGGCCACAGCTTTTCCACTGCGTGATCAAGGCAGCGTGAAGATGCATCAACGCATGCAATCCCCTTGGTCACCGAGCTGCGCTAAAGTTCGGCCATGGATAACGCAATGACCCTCGAATGGTGGCACTGGGAGATCGCCGGTCTCGCGCTGGTGCTGCTCGAACTCGCTGTGCCGGCCTTCTTCGTGATCTGGTTCGGCTTTGGCGCGATGCTGGTCGGATTGGTGTTGCTGGTGGCACCCGGGCTGGCGCTGAGTGCGCAGATCGGGGTGTGGGTGCTGGCCTCGGTGGCGATGACGGTGCTGTGGTTCCGCGTCTTCAAGCGCTCCCAGCACAAGACGCTGGTCGGTACCGCGGCCGGCGAGGTGATCGGCGAGATCGGCCTGCTGGTGAGCGCGGTCGCCCCCTTCGAGCGCGGCAAGGTGCGCTTCCAGCGTCCGGTGCTGGGGGCGGAAGAGTGGGCGTGCGTGGCCGAATCGGCGATCGCCGCCGGCCAGCGGGTACGGGTGGTCAGTGTCGAAGGCAGTTACGTCAAGGTGGCGAAAGCCTGATCAACAAGGGAAAGACAACGTGTTCGCATCCGAAGGGTTGGCCATCGCAATCGCGGTACTGATTTTTGTCGTCATCACCATCGCCAAGGGCGTGCGTCTGGTCGCGCAGGGCGAGGAATGGGTGGTCGAGCGCCTGGGCAAGTACCACGCCACGCTGCGACCCGGCCTCAACATCCTGATCCCCTACCTCGACCGCGTCGCCTACAAGCTGGTGACCAAGGACATCATCCTCGACGTGCAGGAACAGGAAGTCATCACCCGCGACAATGCGGTGATCCTGACCAACGCCATCGCCTTCGTGAAGGTCACCGACCCGGTCAAGGCGGTGTATGGCGTGACCGACTTCTCGGAAGCGATCCGCAACCTGATCATGACCACATTGCGCTCGATCGTTGGCGAGATGGAGCTCGACGAGGCGCTGTCTTCGCGCGACAAGATCAAGGCCCGGCTGCGCGAGAGCATCGCCGACGAGGCGGTGGATTGGGGCCTGACGGTGAAGTCGGTCGAGATCCAGGACATCAAGCCTTCGCAATCGATGCAGCGCGCAATGGAGCTGCAGGCCGCCGCCGAGCGCGAGCGCAAGGCCGCGGTGACTAAGGCCGAAGGCGCCAAGCAGGCCGCGATCCTGGAGGCCGAGGCGCGGCTCGAGTCCGCCAAGCGCGACGCCAACGCGCAGGTGATGCTGGCCGAGGCCTCGGCCGAATCGATCCGGCGCGTGACCGCCGGCATCGGCGACCAGGCCGGGCCGATGATGTACCTGCTCGGCGAGAAGTACATCGCCGCGCTCGAGAAGCTGGGCGAATCGGCCAACTCGAAGGTGGTGGTGATGCCCGCCGACCTGCAGGAAACCGTGCGCGGCCTGGTCGGCAGGCTCGGCGCCCGCGGCTGACCCGCTTCATTGCTGTTTCCCTCACGAACACGAACCGCAACATGGAAGACTCCGATGCAGAAAACCGCACGCACCCTCCTCGCCGCCCTCGCCTTCGCCACCGCATCTGGCGGTGCGCTGGCGCAGAAGTTCATCACCGACAAGGCCGAAGTCGAAAAGCTGCTCACCGGCGCCACCTTCATCGGCGTCTATCTGCGCACCGAGAGCGCCTACACCCTCAAGTTCGGCACCGACGGCACGCTCACCGACACCACCGGCGCCACGGCGCGGTGGTGGGTGGACGAGCAGGCGCGCTACTGCCGCGAATGGCTCGACGGCAAGCTCAAGGGCAACACCGGCTGCATGAACGTCGAGCTCGAGGACGGCCAGGTGGCGCTGTATTCCGAGGGCAAGAAGGTGGTCGAGGGCATCGTCACCGGGAAGTGAGCGCCGCTGCCGAGCGGGACCGCGCATGCGCCTGCTGATCCTGTACTCGACCATCGACGGCCACACGCTCGAGATCTGCGAGCGGCTCGCGGCGATCGCGCGTGAGGGCGGGCACGAGGCCGCGGTGGTCGAGATCGCGGCCGCATCCGCCGCCCAGCTCGAGGCCTGCGACACGGTGGTGATCGGCGCCAGCATCCGCTACGGCCACCACCGTCCGGCGGTCAAGGATTTCATCGACCGCCACCAGGCCGCGCTCGAGGCCCGTCCGAACGCCTTCTTCTCGGTCAATGCGGTGGGCCGCAAGCCGCACAAGCGCCAGGCCGACACCAACCCCTACGTGCGCAAGTTCCTCGGCCAGATCCGCTGGAAGCCGCAGCAGATAGAGGTGTTCGGCGGCAAGATCGAGTACCCGCGCTACGGCTTCCTCGACCGCAACATGATCCGCCTGATCATGTGGATCACCGGCGGCCCCACCGACCCGCGCTCGGTCACCGACTTCACCGACTGGGCGCAGGTCGAGGCCTTCGCGCGACGCCTGGTGCGCTGAGGCGCTGCGCACACAGGAATCAGCGCAGCACTTCGCCGTGCTCGCGGGTAGCGTGGAAGGTGACCTTCGGCCACTTCTCCGCGGTCACTTCCAGGTTGTAGCGGCTGGTGGCCAGATACACCGGGTTGCCGTCGATGTCCTTGCCCAGGCGCAGCGCCTGTTCGCGCTCGAAGTTGCGGCGGGTGACGTCGTCGGGGTAGGTGAGCCAGCGTGCGGTGTGGATCTCGGCGGGCTCGAAGATGGCATCGACCTTGTACTCGTCCTTCAGGCGCTGGGCGACGATCTCGAACTGCAGCACGCCGACCGCGCCGAGCAGCATCTGGCCGCCCTCGAGCTCGAAGACCTGGATCGCGCCTTCCTCGCCGAGCTCCTGTAGCCCCTTCTGCAACTGCTTGGACTTGAGCGGGTCGCGCAGGCGGGCGGCGCGGAACATTTCCGGCGAGAAGTACGGAATGCCCTTGAAGCCGAGGTTCTCGCCTTCGGTGAGCGTGTCCCCGATCTGCAGCTGGCCGTGGTTGTGGATGCCGACGATGTCGCCAGCGACGCCATCCTCCATGATCACGCGCTCGTTGGCCATGAAGGTGAGCACATTGGCGAGCTTCATCTCGCGCCCGGCGCGCACGTGCCTGACCTTCATGCCGGCGCTGTAGCGGCCGGAGCAGATGCGGAAGAAGGCGATGCGGTCGCGGTGCTTCGGGTCCATGTTGGCCTGGATCTTGAACACGAAGCCGGTGAAGGCGGGCTCGGCCGGCTGCACCATGCGCGCGCCGCCGTCACGCGCCTGCGGTGGCGGCGCCCAGTCGATCAGCGACTGCAGGATCTCCTGCACGCCGAAGTTGTTGATACCGGAGCCGAAGAACACCGGACTCTGCTTGCCGGCGAGGAAGTCGTCGAGGTCGAAGGGCGGCGAGGCGCCGTCGATCAGCTCGACATCGTCGCGCAACTGACCGATCTCCAGCGGGAAGCGCTTGTCGAGCTCGGGGTTGTCGAGGCCCTTGATGATCTCGGCGTCGCTGCGGCGTTCCTCGCCCGGGGTGAAGGTCAGCACCTGGTGCTGCAGCAGGTGATACACGCCGCGGAAGGCCTTGCCCATGCCGAGCGGCCAGGTCACCGGCGCGCAGGTGATCTTGAGCACGTCCTCGATCTCGGCGAGCAGCTCGAAGGGCTCGCGCACCTCACGGTCGAGCTTGTTCACGAAGGTGATGATCGGCGTGTTGCGCAGGCGGCAGACGTTGAGCAGCTTGATCGTCTGCGCTTCCACGCCCTTCGCGGCGTCGATCACCATCACCGCGGCATCCACCGCGGTGAGCACGCGGTAGGTATCTTCCGAGAAGTCCTCGTGGCCCGGGGTGTCGAGCAGGTTGATGGTGTGGCCCTGGTACTCGAACTGCATCACCGAGCTGGTCACCGAGATGCCGCGCTGCTTTTCCACCTCCATCCAGTCCGAGGTGGCATGGCGGGCGGACTTCCTCGCCTTCACCGTGCCGGCGAGCTGGATCGCGCCGCCGAACAGCAGCAGCTTCTCGGTCAGCGTGGTCTTGCCCGCGTCGGGGTGGGAGATGATGGCGAAGGTGCGGCGCTTTTCGACGTCGCGCAGGAGTTCGGGCGGGAAGGGCGTGGAGGACAAGGGAGGACAACCAGTAGGGTGAAGAGGGAGGGCACGCCGGGTGGGCCAGGCGGCCGGACCGGCGGATTCTACCAAGTGCCGGGCGGCACAGGCTTTTTTGCGGGCGGATGGCCGAGTCCGCTTCTAGAATGGGGTCCCCGTAGCTGGAGTCCGTATCGCCGTGTCCGAACGTATCCCCCGCATCATGCAGTTGTTGCCTGAATGGGCCGAACCCTGGCTGGAGGTGATCGAGCTTGGCCTGCAGATCGTCCTGATCGTGCTCGGCGCCTGGGTGCTGAACCTGCTGTTCCGGCGCCTGATCCGCCGTCTGGGCGCCAGCTACAGCCTGCCCGCCGAACTGGTCATGGGCGCCCGCCGCGTCATCGGGCTGGTGATCTACGCCGGGGCGATCCTGCTCATCCTCGACCGCTTCGGCGTGTCCGGCACGGTGTTGTGGACCGCCTTCACCGGCTTTGCCGCGGTCGCCGCGGTGGCCTTCTTCGCGGCCTGGAGCGTGCTGTCGAACATCTTCTGCACGTTGCTGATCTTCACCACCCGGCCCTTCCGCCTGCACGACCACGTCGAACTGCTCGAGAGCGGCGACAAGCCAGGGCTGAAGGGCCAGGTGGTGGACATCAACCTGATCTACACCACGCTCCGCGAGGAGGCCGACGGCCAGGTGCTGCAGGTGCCCAACAACCTGTTCTTCCAGCGCGTGGTGCGGCGCTGGCGGGGTGCTTAGCCGAAGCGGCCGCCCGTTCCACTGCGTGCGCTTGCGGGCAAGGCGTATCCGCACTCGGGTTAGTCCCGATACCGCCACCGCTGCGGACGGTCGATAAGGACGGGCGCATCGCGCGGACGAGGACGATGGAATCACCGCGTCCCGTCCGTCATCCGCGCTGCGCCGCCAAAACAAACGACCGGAGACCCCCCGATGAATCGATGTCTGCATGTCCTCAGCCCGCTTGCCCTCGCACTTGCCACCTTGCCCGCCGCCCTGCCCGCATTCGCGATGCCCGAGCAGGCGCAAGCCTTCAACGTCAAGCCGCGTTTCATCGGCGAGATCCGTGTCCAGACCTACAAGGCCGGGACCGGCAGCGACGGCGATGATCTGCTCACCGCCGGACTCGGCCGCGCCGGCATCCAGTCGCCAATCGCGCCCACGGTGTCGCCGACGCCCACCGCGGCCGAGCTGCGCAGGCGCGCGATTCATGCGAACTACCGCGCCCTGGTCGACACCAGCGCCGCGGGCGGCTTCGGCACGCTGTACGGGCCGATGATCAGCGTCAGCGCCGACGGCACGGTGACGCGCCCGGGTGACGGCCGCATCGCCGGCACCGAATACCTCGCCTTCGCCGACCGCGGCAAGGACGGCGGCAACGTCACGCTGATGGTGCAGGTGCCCGCCCACTTCGATCCCAAGAAGCCGTGCATCGTCACCGGCACCTCGAGCGGCTCGCGCGGCATTTATGGCGCCATCGGCACCTCGGGCGAATGGGGGCTGCAGAAGGGCTGCGCCGTGGCCTATGCG
>JAANMY010001482.1_pt1 | contig 26295 bp, 23 predicted proteins | sample 7279691 | NCBI WGS metagenome assembly JAANMY01 (sample SAMN14094543, study PRJNA606508) | bioreactor metagenome | isolation source: A lab-scale SPAN reactor treating ammonium-rich wastewater day 388 | place: Ireland: Galway | collected 2018-02-07
ACCGATCCCGAGCGGCTGACGGCGTTGGTGCTCCTGGGCATCCGCGACGAGGACAGCTTCCCGCTGATCTTCTACCGCGAGAACTGCGCCGACATGGCGCTGAGCGAGGACGACATCGACGAGGGCTTCATCGCCGAGGCCCGCTCGGTGCTGGCGACCGGCACGCATCTGAGTCATCCGCGCACCGAGGCGGCGGTGCTGAAGGCGCTGGAGCTGGCGCGCAGGCACGGCGCGCGGACGGCGCTCGACATCGACTACCGCCCGAACCTCTGGGGCGTGGCGGGGCATGGCGCGGGCGAGAGCCGCTTCGTCGCAAGCGCCGCGGTGACGGCAAAGCTGCAATCCACCCTGCACCTTTTCGACCTGATCGTCGGCACCGAGGAGGAATTCCACATCGCCGGCGGCAGCACCGACACCATCGAAGCCCTGCGCGCGGTCCGCGCGGTCAGCACCGCCACGCTGGTCTGCAAGCGCGGCGCAGCGGGCGCGGTGGCCTTCGAGGGCGCGATCCCGGACAGCCTCGACGCGGGCGAGACCGGGCCGGGCTTCCCGATCGAGGTCTTCAACGTGCTGGGCGCGGGCGACGGCTTCTTCTCGGGGCTGATGAAGGGCTGGCTGGACGGCGAGGACTGGCCGCGCACGCTGGAATACGCCAATGCCTGCGGGGCCTTCGCGGTCTCGCGCCACGGCTGCACGCCGGCCTATCCGTCGCTGGCGGAACTGGAATTCTTCCTCAGGCGCGGGGTGCTGCGGCCGGATCTGCGCAACGATGCCGATCTGGAGCAGATCCACTGGTCGACCAACCGCCAGGGCCGGATGGGCGGCGACTGGTCGACCATGCGGGTCTTCGCCTTCGACCATCGTGTCCAGCTGGAAGAGATGCCGGGCTACACGCTGGAAAAAGGCGCCGCGTTCAAGGAGCTGTGCCTGCAAGCCGCCCTGAAGGTTGCCGACGGCCGGCCCGGTCATGGCATCCTGTGCGACGACCGCATCGGGCGGCGGGCGCTGCATCGGGCCTCGGGGACGGGGTTGTGGGTCGGGCGGCCCTGCGAGTGGCCCGGCTCGCGGCCGCTGCAGCTGGAGCCGGAACTGGGCCCGGATTGCGGCGGGCTGTCCGAATGGGCGCGCGAACAGGTGGTCAAGGTGCTGTGCTTCTGCCATCCCGAGGACGATGCCGAGACGCGCGCCGCGCAGGAGGCCACGGTCAAGCGCCTGTTCACGGCCGCGCGCCGCAACGGGCTGGAATTCCTGCTGGAGATCATCCCCTCCAAGGTCGGCCCGGTCGATGACGACACCACGGCGACGCTGATCCGGCAGTTCTACGCCATCGGCGTCTCTCCCGACTGGTGGAAGCTCGAGCCGATGCAGAGCCGCGCGGCCTGGGCCAACGCCATCGCCGCCATCGAGGAGCACGACCGCCACACCCGCGGCATCGTGGTGCTGGGGCTGGACGCGCCGGAGGCGGAACTGGCCGCCAGCTTCCAGGTCGCGGCCGGCTTTCCGCTGGTCAAGGGCTTCGCCGTCGGCCGGACGATCTTCGGCGAGGTCGCAAGGCAATGGCTGGCTGGCGCGCTGTCGGATGCGGAGGCGGTCGAGGAGATGGCGGCGCGGTTTGCCCGGCTCTGCGTGGTCTGGAACGAGGCGCGCGAAAAGGCGCGCTGACCTGATCTGAACCCAAAGGTCTGACAATGTTCGATCTTGACGACATGTTCTATCGCCCGTTCTGGATCCGGCTGCTGCTGGTCGCACTGGCCCTGGGCTGGGGGCTGTTCGAATTTCTTTCGGGCGCGCCCTTCTTCGGCGCGAGCTTTGTCGCCATCGGGCTTTACGCGGGCTGGCGCTTCTTCGTGACATTCAACCCACTCGGGGGAGACAGATGAGCGACCTGCTGCTGAGACCGCCTGCCACGAAAGGCAAGATCTACGACGTCACGCCGCAATCCGCCGGCTGGAAATATGTCAGCTTCGGCCTTTACCGGCTGGGTCCCGGCGAGACCGCGACCGAGGATACCGGCGGCAACGAGGTCATCCTGGTCATGGTCGAGGGCAAGGCCAGGTTTCGGGCCGCCGGGCAGGACTGGGGCGTGCTGGGGGACCGGATGGATGTCTTCGAGAGGACACCACCGCATTGCCTCTATGTCCCGAACGGCAAGGACTGGGCGGCCGAGGCCGAGACCGATTGCGTGATCGCCATTTGCTCGGCGCCGGGGAAAGGCGGGCACGCGGCGCGCCGCATCGGCCCCGAGGGCATCACCCTGACCCAGCGCGGCGAGGGCACCAACACCCGCTTCATCAACAACATCGCCATGGAGGCCGAGGACTATTGCGACAGCCTGCTGGTCACCGAGGTCTTCACCCCCGCCGGCCACTGGTCGAGCTACCCAAGCCATCGCCATGACGAGGACGACTTCCCCCGTATCACCTATCTCGAGGAGACCTATTACCACCGCCTGAACCCGGCCACCGGCTGGGCGTTGCAGCGGGTCTATACCGACGACGGCAGCCTCGACGAGGTGATGGCGGTGCGCGACGGCGACGTCACCCTGGTCCCCCGCGGCCACCACCCCTGCGGCGCCCCATACGGCTTCGAGCTCTACTACCTCAACGTCATGGCCGGGCCGCGCAGGAACTGGCGCTTCGTCCCCGCGCCAGAGGTCGAACATCTATTTTAGGCTGGGTGATGGATGCCTGCAATGATCCTGGTCGCGATCCTGATCAATGTGGGAGACGGAGCCGAGTGGCCTTGGCCGCCCACGCCGATGACGCCGAATCCTGAACCCGGCTTGCGATGCGCGGGCGATCCTGCAATCCTGCGGCCATGACCGGGGATCTGCATATCCTGCGCCAGCATGTCCTGCTGGCGGCGCGGCTGTTTCGGAACTACGGCGCGGTGCTGGCCGCCACCTGGCTGGCCGGCGACCTGGTGGGCCGGGTGCTGATGATGCTGGCGGTCGAGATCGGCTTTGCCGACCGGCTGGCCGGGCTGATCGCGCTGGTGCCGGTGATCCTGCTGCAGCTGGTGCTGTTCGTCGCCATGTTCGTCATCCTGCGCGACGGGCTGCCGGTGCTGCGCTTTCGCGCAAGGCGCCGCCGCGAGGCGCCGGCCGCCGGGGAAGGCGCTGCCGAGGCTCCGGGCATCGGCATGCTGGCCGGGGCGCTTCTGGCGGTGCTGATCCCGTTCTACGGCTATTATGCCGGCTGGGGCCTGCTCGGGAACACGCTGCGCGACTATTCCAAGGCGTTCCTTTCCACCTCGATGGAGCGCATCGACTTCTCGGACGTCTCGCCCGAGCGGGCGCCCACCGCGCTCGAGGTGCAGAGCACGCTCTGGGTGGTGGTGGCCGTGCTGCTGATCTGGGCGGTCCGGCGTGGCGCCAAGGCCATGCACAAGCGCAGCGAGGCCGGGATCTGGCCGCTGCTGGTCGTCGCCTGCGAGGCGAGCTGGGCGGTGCTGGGCCTTTACGTCGTCTCGGGCTGGCAGGAGGGCTTCGTCGCATGGCTGGCCCAGCTGCCCTCGCCGGGCGAATTCTGGCAGAACCTGTTCCCGCCCGCCGCGGCCGAGGTGGTCGATGCCGCCCGCCGCCCGGTGGACTGGCCGCCCGTCTTCCAGCCCTGGCCCTGGCTGGAGCGGCTGTTCTGGTATGCGCTGCTGCCGCTGATCTGGTTCAACCTCGGCGCCATCGTCTATGGCCACGACCTGAACATGATGGCCGAGGAAACGCGGCGCTCGGCCGGCAAGGTGCTGGACCGCTGGCAGGGGTTGCCGAAGCCGCTGACCGACTTTCTCGGGCATTTCTGGGCCGGGCTGGTCAAGCGCTGGCATGCGGTGGCGAACGGCGTGTTGCTGGCCGGTGCGGCGGGATTCGCGCTGACCGTCTCGGTGCTGGTGCTGTGGCGGCTGGCCGACTGGGCGGGCCGCTGGGCCTGGGTCGGGCTGGCCGAGCTGATCGGGCCGCAGGACCTGTCGGTCTGGGAGGTGGCGCAATATCCGCTGGGCCTGCTTTTCGGTGCGCCCGGCCAGCCGCAGAACGGAGCTCTGGTCTGCGTCGTGCAATTCTGCATCCTCGCCGCCGGGCTGGAACTGGCCGGACGGGCGCAGGCGGCCCGCGCCGCTACTGCAGATCGCGCAGAACCGGCGTGACCGGGAACTCCAGCGCCTCGGGCCGCGTCCCCCAGGCCGAGACGCGCAGCCGCGCGCCCTTCAGCAATTCGGCCGGCACCAGGAAAAGCTGGTCCGACAGGAACTCCTGCCCGTCCGGCGGCGCGTCGTAGGGGATGGGGTTGCAGCGCCCCTTGTTCTCGCCATCGGGGGAAAGCACCCGGACGGCACCCTCGGAATCGGCGCTGATCAGCGGCAGCCAGACCCGATCCGCCGCGTCGCGCAGGCTGATGTCGCAGCCGGCCCAGCCCTGCCGCGCCGCCTCGGGACCGCGCAGCGCCAGACGGACCAGCACCAGCGCCCGCTCGGACAGGTTGGGCGCGCTTCCCGCCCAGACCTGATCGACCCGGACATGCACGCCGCGCAGCTCGGCCCCCGCCTCGCCGGCCTGCACCACCCGCCATTCGCGGGCGCGGCGCAGGTCGGTGATCTCGGTCCAGCCCCCGACCACCACGTTGGCGAGCAGCAGGACCGCGGCAAGGAGGATCCACAGCAGATGTCTCATGAGAGGTCTCATGGCTCGAACCGGATGATCGGCTGGCGCTCGGGCAGGGCCGGCGGGGCCAGGTGCAGGGCGCTGTCGAAAACCGCGGTGAAACTGCCCGTCAGCACCAGCGCGCCCCCCGCCACCTCGTCCTCGGGCAGCTCGAAGACCGCAACGGCGTGGTTGCCCAGGCCGGGCTGGAACCAGCGGCTTTCCAGCCCGCGCGGAATGTCCTCGGCGCGACGGGACAGCGCATGGCGCCGCCCGCTCGCGCCCTGCCAGACGGCGTCGAGGCGTTGCGAGGTCCCGATGGCCTCGGCCTCGATCTCGGCGATCAGGAACACGCCGTCGCTGTCGCGGACCAGGTCGCGGCCATAGCGGCGAAAGGCGATGCGATCGGCCAGGCGCAGGCCGGTGAAGCGGGCGCGGAAGCTGCGCGCCTCGCCCGTCGCGCCCGCCGCGACGGCACTGGGGAACGGCTGCACGACGCTGTTGTAGTCGGGCGCGGTCTGCATCATCGCGCCCAGCAACGCGGCCCCGGCCAGCACGAGGGCAATGCTGCCGGCGCGGATCATGGCGCCCCCTCCGGGACCATGGACATGCGGGCGACAGGCTGGAACAGCAGCCAGCTCGCCTTGCCATAGAGATTGTCCTTGAGCTTGAAGGTCTGCCGGTGGAAGGTCAGCGAGACCGGGCCGGGCTGCCAGTCCGGCGGCACCTGCCAGGCCAGCGTCACCCGCTCGGCCAGGCGCGGATGCAGCTGCACCAGCAACTCGCCGTCGCGGTCCAGCGTGATCTCCGGTTCGGGCCAGGCGACGCCGCCGGCCGCAAGCGCGGGCGGGTGCGGCGGAAAGCCGAAGACGGCGACCTGGCTCTCTCCGGTCAGGTTCAGCAGCCGGGCGCGCAGCAGCAGCCGCTCGGGCTCGCCCTCGCGCCTGGGCGGTGCCAGCGTCAAGGCCAGCGGCGTGATCTCGACCCGGCCCAGATCGACCGGCTCGCCGGCCGCGACCTCGGGCGGATCCCGTGGCGCCCTTGCCTCCTCGACCTGGAGCCAGAGACCGACGAGCACCGCAGCCGCAACCCCGATCGAGGCGGCCAGTCGTAGCCTCAGACGCCGAAACAGAGAGGTCCGCCGCGTTTCCGTCATGCAGGGATTAAGGCCCAGGCCCCCGCGCCAACACAAGATTCATCGGCAGACGGTCGGCGAAATCCGGCCTTCCGGCATCGTCAACACGAGGCAGCGGGACGGCGTCGGGTTGCCGGGTCGTCGCTGTCCAGCGAGGCGATGGTGATGCCGGTCTTTGCGACAAAGGGCTTGTAACAGGCCTCGACCTGGTTGTGACCGTAGGTACCGCCCAGGACATGTCGGTCAGCCTACACAATGTGCTCCGGACGCCGGAAGACCCGCTCGAAGCCCTGCACCTGACCGCCATATTAGCCGCCAGGATGCGTCGAGACTGATCCCAGCGAGAACCACGACCGCGCTTGTGCTTCCCAATGCGACGAAAAGAACCGACTAGACGCGAACCCGGTGCACGGTAAGGTCTGCTTCCATGGACACCCCACCGGATGTCCTCTGGATAGCCAAGCGAGACATTGACTACGGGGGTCCGGCCGACCTGTGCCCGTTCATCGAAGCTGAGATGCGAGGCCAAGAGGGCTTCTCCTTGAATTGCAACTGCCTGAAAACCATGGCTGGTCGCGATTCAAAATAGAATCCACCCCTTCTACATGAGTTATCACAGATAATCCGTCTTATGTAAATAAAACTAGCCCAAAACCCAACCGCACAAGCCCATGCGACCTGCGACCTATTGGCCAGGTCCGGCGCAGGCACTTCCTTTCCGCTTTTCCGCATCATAGTCTGCCAGACGAATCCACCGCAAATTTCCACAGCCACCGCCCGCAAGACCCAGCGGCGGTCACGAGCAAGGAGAGCCCATGGCCGTTCGTCCTCCGGTTTGCGATTTCGGTGCCAGGGCGCCGGACTTCACCCTGCCTGATCCCGATGGGCGCATGTTCTCGTTCGGCGACATCGCCGGGCCGCGCGGCACGCTGGTCATGTTCATCTGCAACCATTGCCCCTATGTGCAGGCCGTCATCGACCGCATCCGGCGCGACGCCGCCGAATTGCAGCAGCTGGGCGTGGGCGTCGTGGCGATCTCGGCCAACGACGTCGGCGAATATCCCCAGGACGGGCCCGAGCAGATGAAGGCCGAGGCCCGGAAACACGGCTTCACCTTTCCTTATCTCTATGACGAAAGCCAGGATGTCGCGCGCGCCTATGGCGCCGAATGCACGCCGGATTTCTTCGGCTACAATGCCGCGGGCGAATTGCAGTATCGCGGCAGGCTGGACGCCTCGGGCCGCAATCCGGCACCGCCGGACGCCCCGCGCGAACTGTTCGCGGCCATGGCGCAGATCGCCGAAACCGGGCAGGGCCCGCGCGAACAGGTGGCCTCGATGGGTTGCTCGATCAAATGGAAGGCTTGAATGAACATCTGCTTTGCCCCCTGCCCCGTGGTTTTCGACCTTGACGGCACGCTGATCGACAGCGTGCCCGACATCCATGCCTGCGTGAACGCGGTCTTGCGCCTGCATGGCGTGGCGCCCCTGACGCTGGACCAGGTGCGCGGCTTCGTCGGCGGCGGCGTCGACCTGCTGTGGCGGCGCGTCATCGGCACCACCGCGCTGCCGGTCGAGGCGCATCGCGACCTCGTCGCCTCGTTCATGACCCGCTATCACGACGCGACCGGCCTGACCCGGCTTTATCCCAATGTCGCCGAGGCGCTGGGGATCCTGGCCGATCGCGGCTATCCCCTGGGGCTTTGCACCAACAAGCCGCTGGGGCCGACGCGGGCGATCCTGGACCATTTCGGCATCGCGCAGCTGTTCGGCGCCGTGGTGGGCGGCGATTCCCTGCCCCAGCGCAAGCCCGATCCGGCGCCCCTGCGCGCGGCCTTCGCCGGGCTGGGCGCCGACCCCGACAGGCTGCGCGGGGTCTATGTCGGCGACAGCGAATTCGACGAGGAATGCGCCAGCAACACCGGCGTGCCCTTCCTGCTGTTCACCCGCGGCTATCGCAAGACCCCGGTCGAGCAGATGACGCATCACGGCACCTTCGACGATTTCGCCCACCTGCCGCTGCTGGTCGAAGAGACGTCCGCGGTCGGCTAGGCGCGGTCGGCTAGGCCCGTCCGGCGCCATGGCGCTTGACAGAACGGCAAAACGCAAGGAACCGTCGCCACATGCCGCCGTCGCGGCCCGACCGCAGCCAAGGGAACCCTGCATGGATCTTCGACAACTGACCCCCGACCTGGCCGTCGCGGCCCAGATCCGCCCCGAGGATCTGCCGGCCCTGGCCGAGGCCGGCTTTCGCGTGCTGATCAACAACCGCCCCGACGAAGAGGTCGGCCCGGACGAGGATCACGAGGCGATGCGCGCGGCGGCCGAGGCGGCGGGGATGGAATATCACTTCAACCCCTTCACCCCCGGCCAGATCACGCCGCAGATGATCTCGGCCCAGGCCGAGGCCCTGGCCACGCCCGGACCCAAGCTGGCCTATTGCCGGTCCGGCAACCGCTCGACCGTGCTCTGGGCGCTGGCCCGCGCCGGGCAGGAGCCGGTTGCCGACCTGCTCGATACCGCGGCTCGGGCCGGCTACGACCTTTCGGGCATCCGGCCGCTCATCGAATCACTGGCCCCGCCGGATGCGTGATTGCCGTCGGGCTGGAACCTTGGCCGCCGCGGCGGGTTTCCCATGCGACAGCCAGCGATCGGGCGGATCTCCCGCCCGGCCGGCCCAGGGGAGGAATCCGTCATGAACTCGATCATCTATCTCGTCGGCCTTGTCGTCGTGGTGCTGTTCATCCTCGGGCTCCTGGGCCTGCGCTGACATCGGGCCTGCGATTGGCGCTGGCCTTTCGCGCCCCTCTGCGTTACCGGGGGCGCAAATTCTGAAAAAGGCCCCCTATGGACATCCGCAATATCGCGATCATCGCCCATGTCGACCATGGCAAGACGACCCTGGTCGATCAGCTTCTGAAGCAATCGGGCAGTTTCCGCGAAAACCAGGCCGTGGCCGAGCGCGTGATGGACAGCAACGACATCGAGCGCGAGCGCGGCATCACCATCCTGGCCAAGGCGACCTCGGTCGAGTGGAAGGGCACCCGCATCAATATCGTGGACACGCCCGGCCACGCCGATTTTGGCGGCGAGGTCGAGCGCATCCTGTCGATGGTCGATGGCGTCTGCCTGCTGGTCGATGCCGCCGAGGGCCCGATGCCGCAGACCAAGTTCGTGACCTCCAAGGCGCTGGCCCTGGGGCTGCGGCCCATCGTGGTGCTGAACAAGGTGGACAAGCCCGCCGCCGACCCGGACAAGGCGCTGGACGAGGTGTTCGACCTGTTCGCGAACCTGGGCGCAAGCGACGAACAGCTTGATTTCCCCCATCTTTACGCCTCGGGCATCGGCGGCTGGGCCGACGAGACGCTGGAAGGGCCGCGCAAGGACATGTCGGCACTGTTCGACCTGGTGCTGCGCCATGTCGAGGCGCCCAAGCAGATCGCGCGCCAGGACGAGCCCTTCCAGATGCTGGCGACCACGCTGGGCGCCGACCCGTTCATCGGCCGCATCCTGACCGGCCGGGTCGAGGCCGGCCGCGCCAAGGCCGGCGACACGATCAAGGCGCTGTCGCGCGACGGCGAGCGCATCGAGCAGTTCCGCATCTCGAAGGTGCTGGCCTTCCGCGGCCTGAACCAGCAGCCCATCGAAGAGGCGGTGGCGGGCGACATCGTCACCATCGCCGGCATGTCCAAGGCGACCGTGGCCGATACGCTCTGCGCGCCCGAGGTGGAGACCCCCCTGCCCGCTCAGCCCATCGACCCGCCGACGATCAGCGTCACCTTCGGCATCAACGACAGCCCGCTGGCGGGCCGCGACGGCAACAAGGTGCAGTCGCGGGTGATTCGCGAACGGCTGATGAAAGAGGCCGAGACCAATGTCGCCATCAAGGTCGAGGACACGCCGGGCGGCGACGCCTTCGTCGTCTCGGGCCGCGGCGAATTGCAGATGGGCGTGCTGATCGAGAACATGCGCCGCGAGGGGTTCGAGCTGTCGATCTCGCGCCCGCGCGTGATCTTCCGCGACGAGGACGGCGTCCGGCTGGAGCCGATCGAGGAAGCCATCATCGACGTCGACGACGAATACACCGGCGCGGTCATCGACAAGCTGACCGGCGCCCGCAAGGGCGACCTGGTCGAGATGAAGCCCGCAGGCCATGGCAAGACCCGCATCGTCGCGCATGTGCCCTCGCGCGGGCTGATCGGCTATCAGGGCGAGTTCATGACCGACACCCGCGGCAACGGCGTGCTGAACCGCATCTTCCACAGCTGGGCGCCCTACAAGGGCCCGATCCAGGGCCGCCGGCAGGGCGTGCTGATTTCCATGGAGGACGGGGTTTCCGTCGCCTATGCGCTGTGGAACCTGGAAGAGCGCGGCAAGATGTTCATCGGCGCGCAGGAACAGGTCTACCAGGGCATGATCATCGGCGAGCATTCGCGCGACAACGACCTGGAAGTGAACCCGCTCAAGGGCAAGAAGCTGACCAACGTGCGCGCCTCGGGCACGGACGAGGCGGTGCGGCTGACGCCCCCGGTGCGCATGTCGCTGGAAGAGGCCATCGCCTATATCGACAATGACGAGCTGGTCGAGGTCACGCCGAAAAGCATCCGCCTGCGCAAGCGTCACCTGGACCCGCACGAACGCAAGCGCCAGTCCCGCGCCGAGGGTTGAGCTTCTTTCCGCCGCTTGGGATTACAGGCTTTCGCGGCGGAAAAACTCTGCTAGATTTGAGACGAATTGTTTCAGGAGCGGCTGATGGAAGGCCGGGGCAATATCTATCAAAGCTTGATCTTCGCCGCCCAGCAGCATCTGGAGGAAACCGGTCAGCTTCCCGTGGATCTCGCCGAGCTTGCCCCGCGCACCGAGGCGAGCGAGGACGAGATCCGCAGCATGTTCAGTTCGACCGAGGAACTGCATGAGGGGCTGATCTATCACGCCGTCACCCTGCTCAACGATGCGCTGCGCGAGGGCGTGATCCAGGCCAATACCAGCGACCCGATCGAACAGATGCATTCGATCGCCCACAGCTATCTGGGCTGGGCCGAGGCCAATCCGACGCTGTTCCGGCTTCTGGTCGATGGGCTTTGCGGTCCGATCAAGCCCGACAGCGCCTTGCATCGCTACACCAGCTCGATGCGCGACCTCTATCACCGCAAGCTGTCCGAGGCGCAGCGGCTGGGCATCCTGTCCCCCGATACCGACATCGAGATCTCGACCATGATGCTGCATTGCCTGGTCAAGGGCGGCAACATGATGTTCGTGACCCGCAGCACCGATCCCTGGTTCGACGGCGACGGCCGCTCGACGCGCGAACTTGCCGAACGGATCTTCGCCGAGTTCATGGGTAATCTGGTCCGGGCCAATGCGCCCGCATCCGCACCCGCCGCCAGCGAAAAGGCCTGAGCGGCGGGCCGGTCCGCTCAGATCTGGCGTTCGGGCAGGTTCACCACCAGACCGTCGAGTTCCGGCGTCACCTTGATCTGGCAGGTCAGGCGCGAGCGCACCGGATCGGGCTGCCAGGCGAAGTCCAGCATGTCCTCTTCCATCGGATCCCTGGGCGGCAGCCGGTCCACCCATTCCGGCGCCACATAGACATGGCAGGTCGAACAGGCGCAGGCGCCGCCGCAATCCGCGTCGATGCCGGGCACGCCGTTGTCGCGCGCGCCCTCCATCACGGTCATGCCGGGTTTGACGTCGATTTCGTGGACGGTGCCGTTGTGCTCGATATAAGTGATCTTGGCCATGGGTGCCTTCCTTGCGCTTTATGCCGCAGATAGGTCATCGCGCCGCCAGAGAAAAGCCCCGCCCGCGCGGCGGTTTCCCGCACCCGCCAGCGCCTGCCCGCACCTGCCCTCGGACCGTGCCGCCTAGAAAAGCGATTTCTGCCCCTTGGGTTCGGGCGGCTTGCGGGCAGGCTTTGCCGGGGGCGCGTCGGGGCGCGCCGCCAGCCGGCCGTCCAGGAACTCGATCTCGAAGCGCGGGGTCTGTGCCGCCTCGGCCGCCTGGGTCAGCAGGCCCGAGGGGCCATACACGACGGCGAATCCGCGGCGCAGGGTCTCGCGATAGCCCAGCGTCTGGCGCAGGCGATCCAGCCGCTCCAGCGCCTCGCGGCGGGGCGGCAGCATGCGCGCGGCGGCGGCGGCAAGCCTTGCGGCCAGCCGGTCCAGCATGTCGCGGTCGCGCCGGGTCTGGCGCGCGGCATCGGCCAGCATCCGCGCGCGGGCACGCTCCAGCCGGCTGCCCAGCTCGGCCAGGCGCTCGGCCCGGCTCCGGCCAAGCCGCGCAAGGCAAAGCGGCAGCCGCTGCCCCTGCGCCTGCAACGCCTCGCGCCGGCTGCGCAGCATGGTGCGCAGCGCCGACAGCGACAGCGGCAGGGCGTTCAGCCGGTCGCGGCGGGCACGCACGAAACCGCGCAGCGCCGGCTCCAGCCGCTCGGCGAACAGGTCGAAGCGTTGCCGGGCCGGATCGGTCAGCGCCTGCGGCCGGCCAAGCGCGCGGCCCAGGTCGGTCAGCCGCTGGCGCTGGCGCTGGTTGCGGGCTTGGGCCGCGCGCATCATCCGGGCCCGGATCTCGGCCAGCCGGGCGGCCAGTTCGGCGCGCACCGGCACCGCCATCTCGGCCGCGGCGGTGGGCGTCGGCGCCCGGCGGTCCGAGGCGAAGTCGATCAGCGTGGTGTCGGTCTCGTGCCCCACGGCCGAGATCAGCGGGATCTCGCTGGCGGCGGCGGCACGGACCACCGCTTCCTCGTTGAAGCCCCACAGGTCTTCCAGGCTGCCGCCGCCGCGCGCGACGATGATCAGGTCGGGGCGCGGGATCGCCCCGCCCTGGGGCAGCGCGTTGAAGCCCTGGATCGCGGCCGTGACCTGCGGCGCGCAGCCCTCGCCCTGGACCGCCACCGGCCAGATCAGCACCCGCGTCGGGAAGCGGTCGCGGAGCCGGTGCAGGATGTCGCGGATCACTGCGCCCGAGGGCGAAGTGACGACGCCGATCACCCGTGGCAGATAGGGCAGCGGGCGCTTGCGCGATTCGTCGAACAGCCCCTCGGCCGCCAGCGCCTTGCGGCGCTTCTCCAGCATCATCATCAGCGCGCCAGCGCCGGCAGGCTCGATCTCCTCGACGATGAGCTGGTATTTCGACTGGCCGGGGAACGTCGTCAGCCGGCCGGTGGCGATGACCTCGATCCCCTCCTCGGGGCGGGTGGAGAGCCGCGCGGCCTGCCCCTTCCAGGTCACGGCGGCGATCACCGCACGGTCGTCCTTGAGGTCGAAATAGACATGCCCCGACGAGGGGCGCGAGACGCGGCCGATCTCGCCGCGCACGCGGACGCGGCCGAACTCGCCCTCGAGCACGCGCTTCACCGCGCCCGAGATCTCGGAGACGGTGAATTCGTGGATATTGCTGGGGGCTGCGTCTTCGAAGAGTTCCATGTCCCCGGTTGTGGCGCGGGCCGCGGGCAGGATCAAGGGGCTTGGGGTATTGATCCGGCGCGGGCCAGTTCCTAGAAGGCGCGGGACCATTCGCAAAGGGGCCTTTCCGCATGAACATCCTGATCCTCGGCAGCGGCGGGCGCGAACATGCGCTGGCCTGGGCGATCCGGCAGAATCCGAAATGCGACCGGCTGTTCGTGGCGCCGGGCAATGCCGGGATGGAGCCGCTGGCGCGGCTGGCCGAGCTGGACATCCTGTCCGGCCCCGCCGTGATCGGCTTTTGCGAGGAAAACGCCATCGACCTGGTGGTGATCGGCCCCGAGGCGCCGCTGGCGGCCGGTGTCGCCGACGAATTGCGCGCGGCCGGCATCCTGGTCTTTGGCCCGTCCAGGGCGGCGGCGATGCTGGAGGCCTCGAAAAGCTTCACCAAGGAGGTCTGCGACGCCTGCGGCGCGCCGACCGCCGCCTGGGCGCGCTTCGACGCGGCCGAGCCGGCGCGCGCCTATATCCGCGGGAAAGGCGCGCCCATCGTCGTCAAGGCCGACGGGCTGGCCGCCGGCAAGGGCGTGACCGTGGCCATGACCGAGGACGAAGCCGTCGCCGCCGTCGACGACGCCTTCGGCGGCGCCTTCGGCGCGGCCGGGGCCGAGGTGGTGATCGAGGAGTTCATGGCCGGCGAGGAGGCGAGCTTCTTCGTCCTCTGCGACGGGACGGACTGCCTGCCCATCGGCACCGCCCAGGACCACAAGCGCGCCTTCGACGGCGATGCCGGGCCGAACACCGGCGGCATGGGCGCCTATTCCCCCGCCCCGGTGCTGACCCAAGACATCCAGGACCAGGTGATGGCCGAGATCGTGCGCCCCACCGTGGCCGAGATGGCGCGGCGCGGCACGCCCTTCCAGGGCGTGCTTTATGCCGGGCTGATGATCGAGGACGGCCGGGCGCGGCTGGTGGAATACAATGTCCGCTTCGGCGACCCGGAATGCCAGGTGCTGATGATGCGGCTGGGCGCGCAGGCGCTGGACCTGATCCTGGCCTGCGCCGAGGGCCGGCTCGGCAGGATGACGGTCAGCTGGGCCGACGACCACGCCCTGACCGTGGTGCTGGCCGCCAGGGGCTATCCCGGCAGCTATGAGAAGGGCAGCGTGATCCGCGGGCTGGATGCGCTGGCCGAGGACAGTTTCCGCATGGTCTTCCATGCCGGGACCGCGCGGAGTGACGGGCAGATCGTCGCCACCGGCGGCCGGGTGCTGGCCGCGACCGGGCGCGGCGCGACGCTGGCCGAGGCGCACGCCCGCGCCTATGCGCTTGTCGACGGCATCGACTGGCCAGAGGGCTTCTGCCGGCGCGACATCGGCTGGCGCGCGCTTTGAGCCGCCGCGCCAGCGGCACGGGGCGCATGGGTATTTGAAGAACGAAGAAGTTCGGGGGCGGTGCGGGGCGGCGGCGCCCCCCGAGGGTTTCGAGTCGGGAAAATGCCGGGGGCGTGTTTTTTTGCCTTTCCAAGCCGGCGGGGCGGGTCTTATAGTCCGCGCCATGACTCGGATGCAGCAGATCATTGCCACGGCCCCGCACGCGCATGACCGCGCGCGCATCGCCGTGAACCGCCGCGGTCTCCTTCTTCTTACGCTGCGCTGAGCGGGTCTTCCGGGCCGCCGCTCAGTCAGGTTCGTGCCCGGTCTCCCGTGAGCACATGAAGAAGGATTCCCGAAATGACCGATCCGAACCGCGTATTGATCTTTGACACCACCCTGCGCGACGGCGAGCAATCGCCCGGCGCCACCATGAGCCATACCGAAAAGCTGGACATCGCCGAGATGCTGGACGAGATGGGCGTCGACATCATCGAGGCCGGTTTCCCCATCGCCTCGGAGGGCGATTTCGCCGCCGTTTCCGAAATCGCCAAGCGCGCGAAGAACGCGGTGATCTGCGGCCTGGCGCGGGCGCAGATCCCCGACATCGACCGCTGCTGGGAGGCGGTGAAGCACGCCAGGCACCCGCGCATCCACACCTTCATCGGCACCTCGCCCCTGCATCGCGCCATCCCCAACCTGGACATGGACCAGATGGCCGAGCGCATCCACGACACCGTGACCCATGCCCGCAACCTGTGCGACAACGTGCAATGGTCGGCCATGGACGCGACCCGGACCGAGCACGACTACCTGTGCCGGGTGGTCGAGATCGCCATCAGATGCGGCGCCACCACCATCAACATCCCCGATACCGTCGGCTATACCGCGCCGCGCGAATCCGCCGCGCTGATCCGCATGCTGCTGGAGCGGGTGCCGGGCGCGGACGGCGTCGTCTTCGCCACCCATTGCCACAACGACCTGGGCATGGCGACCGCGAACTCGCTGGCCGCGGTCGAGGCGGGCGCGCGCCAGGTCGAATGCACCATCAACGGTTTGGGCGAGCGCGCCGGCAACACCGCGCTGGAAGAGGTGGTGATGGCGCTGAAGGTGCGCCACGACATCATGCCCTATACCACCGGCATCGACACCACCCGGATCATGGGCCTGTCGCGTCGGGTGTCGCAGGCCTCGGGCTTCCTGGTGCAGCCGAACAAGGCGGTGGTGGGCAAGAACGCCTTCCTGCACGAATCCGGCATCCACCAGGACGGGGTGCTGAAGAACGTCGAGACCTTCGAGATCATGAAGCCCGCCGACATCGGCCTGAACGAGGCCAATATCGCCATGGGCAAGCATTCCGGCCGCGCCGCGCTGCGCGCCAAGCTGAAGGACCTGGGCTATGAGCTGGGCGACAACCAGCTGAAGGACGTCTTCGTCCGCTTCAAGGCCCTGGCCGACCGCAAGAAGGAGGTCTACGACGACGACCTGGTCGCGCTGGTCCAGGATGCGGCGGCCAATACCGAGGACGACCACCTGCAAGTCAAGCACCTGCGCGTGGTCTGCGGCAGCGACGGGCAATCGGCCGACCTGGTCCTGCTGGTCGGCGGCGAGGAAAAGGCCGTCCATGCCACCGGCGACGGCCCGGTCGATGCCTGTTTCAACGCCGTCAAGTCGATCTGGCCGCACCGGGCGCATCTGCAGCTCTACCAGGTCCATGCCGTGACCGAGGGCACCGATGCCCAGGCCACCGTCAGCGTCCGCATGGAGGAAGAGGGGCGCATCGCCACCGGCCAGGCCTCGGACACCGACACCATCCTGGCCAGCGTCAAGGCCTATGTGGGCGCGCTGAACCGGCTGAAGGTGCGCCGCGACATGGTCGGCGAAGGCGCCGACGCCAAGCAGGTCAGCATGTATTCGCACTGACCGCCGCGGCAAGGCGGGGGGCGGTCAGGCCGCCCCCTTGCGTTCGACGAAACCCAGGTCGATGCCTTGCAGGAAGGGAAAATCCTCGGCCAGTTCGCGCTGGAACTCGGCCGGGTCGAGCTGCTGGAACCATTTCGGGAACCTGGCGACGATGGTGGCGACGGAATCGCCCTCGTCCCAGCGGGTCTGGACGTAGCCCAGGCCCCCGACGTCGGTGAAGGCCGGGAAATGCTTGGGCAGCTGGAAATGGTTGTAGGCATAGATGCAGCGCCCCGGCCCGCGCATGCGCACCGCCGCCCCCGCGCCCAGGAAGGGCTGGTGCGCCCGCCAGTAGCTGATCGGCTCGCCCTGGTAGCTGCCCATGACCAGCCCCTGCGGATAGCTGATGGCAAAGGCCGGCAGGTCGGCAAAGCGCCGGGCGTGGCGGTGGATGCGGGCGACGTGATGGCGGCTGAAGGCGTCGTCGTCATCGACGCGGAACTGGATCACCGGCCGGCCCGCCGCCTCTGCCGCCTCGCGCAGGGGCTCGCGCAGCGCGTTCACCGTCTCGCGCTTGTCCGAGACGATCAGCCGGATCTGCGGCACGCCGGCGCACAGGTCGCGCAGCCGCTCCAGCCAGGGGCGCGGCATCTCGGGCGAGGTCAGCAGCCAGAAGCGGAAATCCCCGTCGGTCTGGGCCTTGACCGAGGGCAGGCACAGCGTCTCGAAGGCGGCGAAGCGGCGCTCCAGGCGCTCGGGCGCATAAAGCAGGGCGCCGCGCTGCGCCAGAAGCTCGGGCGCGCCGGCCCCCTGCCCCGCGGTCCCGGCCCAGTCGCACCGGCCCAGGAATGAAAAGCGGCAGATCCCCACGATAACATCCTGCAAACCCTGCCCTTTCCTCGTGACCCGAACCGGCGGCAGCCTAGCAGCCCGCGCCGCCCGGTCAAGCGTGCGCGGCGCCTGCCCGCGAAACATCGGCGCGACCGGGCGGCGCATCATTTTCCGGTTTCCCCGAGCCGAGGCTCGGCCTATATGTCCAGCACCTTCGGCGGGGCGACTCGCCGGGGCAATCGGGCAATGGCCGCGCGAAAAAGGGCGGCAGGAATGCCGTCTTGGCAGGGACGGCGGAAGGGGTAGTTCACATGGCCTTTGGCGGGTTGTTTTCCACCGATATCGCGATCGACCTGGGGACCGCGAATACGCTGATCTACGTCAAGGGCAAGGGCATCATCCTGAACGAGCCTTCGGTCGTCGCCTATCACGTCAAGGACGGCAAGAAGCAGGTGCTGGCGGTGGGCGAGGACGCCAAGCTGATGCTGGGCCGCACGCCGGGCAGCATCGAGGCGATCCGGCCGATGCGCGAGGGCGTCATCGCCGATTTCGACAGCGCCGAGGAAATGATCAAGCATTTCATCAAGAAGGTATTCCGGCGCACCACCTTCTCGAAGCCCAAGGTCATCATCTGCGTGCCCCATGGCGCCACCCCGGTCGAGAAACGCGCCATCCGCCAGTCGGTGCTTTCGGCCGGCGCACGCCGCGCCGGGCTGATCGCCGAGCCGATCGCGGCCGCCATCGGTGCCGGCATGCCCATCACCGAGCCGACGGGCAGCATGGTCGTCGACATCGGCGGCGGCACCACCGAGGTCGCGGTTCTGTCCCTGGGCGACGTGGTCTATGCGCGCTCGGTCCGCATCGGCGGCGACCGGATGGACGATGCGCTGATCAACTATCTGCGCCGCAACCACAACCTGCTGATCGGCGAATCGACGGCCGAGCGGATCAAGACCCAGATCGGCACCGCGCGCATGCCCGACGACGGGCGCGGCGCCGCGATCATGGTGCGCGGCCGCGACCTGCTGAACGGCATCCCGAAAGAGATGGAGATCACCCAGGCCATGGTCGCCGAGGCGCTGTCCGAGCCGGTGCAGCAGATCTGCGAATCGGTGATGGTGGCGCTGGAGGCGACGCCGCCGGACTTGGCCGCCGACATCGTGGACCGCGGCGTCATGCTGACCGGCGGCGGTGCCATGCTGGGCGAGCTGGACCTGGCGCTGCGCGAACAGACCGGGCTGATGATCAGCCTGGCCGACCAGCCGATGAGCTGCGTGGCGCTGGGCACCGGCAAGGCGCTGGAGTTCGAAAAGCAACTGCGCCACGTGATCGACTACGACAGCTGAGCGGGTTCGGCCCATGGCGCGCAAGGGCCCTGATTACGCGGCTCCGGTCCGCCGCATCCTGGTTTCGCTGCTGGTGCTGGTGCTGCTGGCGGTGTTCCTGTTCTGGCAGATCGACAGCCCGCGCGCCGAGCGGATGCGGGCGGCCTTCATCGACCGCTTCGTGCCCAGCTTCGACTGGGTGATGGCGCCGGTGACGAAGCTGTCGCGCATGGTCTCGGGCTTCCAGTCCTATGCCCGGCTCTACGAGCAGAACCAGGAATTGCGCCGCGAATTGCAGAAGATGGCGGCCTGGAAAGAGGCGGCGGTGCAGCTGGAACAGGAAAACGCCAAGCTGCTGGCGCAGAACAACGTCAGGATCGACCCGGCCCTGACCTCGGTCTCGGGCGTGGTGCTGACCGACAGCGGCACGGCCTTTCGCCAGTCGGTGCTGCTGAACGTGGGCGCGCGCGACGGCATCCTTGATGGCTGGGCGACGATGGACGGGTTGGGGCTCGTGGGGCGCATCTCGGGCGTGGGGCAGACCACCAGCCGGGTCATGCTGCTGACCGATCCCTCCAGCCGCATCCCGGTGACGATCCTGCCCTCGGGCCAGCACGCGCTGCTGACCGGGGACAATACCGCCCTGCCGGCGCTGGATTTCATCGAAAGCCCGGAAAACCTGCGCCCCGGCGACCGGGTGGTCAGCTCGGGCGACGGGGGCGTGTTCCCGCCGGGCCTGCCGGTGGGCCAGGTGGCGCTGGCCAGCGACGGCCGGCTGCGGGTGCGGTTGGCCGCGGATTACGGCCGGCTGGAGTTCCTGCGCGTGCTGCGCAGCCACCCGGCCGAGCAGCTTTCCGATACCGGGCTGCTGATCCCGCCGCCGGCGGCGGATTTCATCGGCCCGCCCCTGCCGCCGCTGGCCGACATGCAGGCGGCCGGCGAGGATTCAGGGGCCCAAGCCGGGGCCGGGGATGATTGATCCCGCCCGCCGGCGCCGGTTCCTGGGGCAGGCGCTGTTCGTGGCGCTGTTCCTGGCGATCCTGTTCTGGCGGCTTCTGCCGCTGGCGCCGGGCCGCATCGGCTGGCCGGGGCCGGACCTGGCGCTGTGCCTGGTGCTGGTCTGGGTGCTGCGCCGCCCCGAACAGGTGCCGGTCGCGACCATCGCCGCCCTGTTCCTGATCGAGGACATCCTGCTAATGCGCCCCATCGGCCTGGGCGCCGCCCTGGCCGTCATCGTGACCGAGGCCGCAAGAAAGCGCGAGCCGCATTGGCGCGAACTGCCTTTCATGGTTGAATGGCTGCGGGTCGCGACGCTTCTGGCGCTGATGATGGTGGCGAACCGCATATTGCTGGCGGTGTTCTTCCTGCCCCTTCCTCCGTTCGGGCAGGTGATCTTGCAATTCATCGCCACGGTCGCTGCCTATCCGCTGGTCGCGGGCCTTGCCGGCTGGGCGCTCGGCCTGCCGCGCGGCCGCGCCGAACGAGACACGAGGCATCGCTGAGCCATGCGCAAGTCGGAACGCGAAATCGTCGAAAGCAGCCGGCTCATCACCCGCCGGGTGCTGATGCTGGGGGTGATCCAGGCGGCGGTGGTGTCGGTCTTGGGGCTGAAGCTGCGCTCGATGCAGGTCGAACATGCCGACGAATACCGCATGCTGTCGGACGGCAACTCGATCAAGATCCGCCTGCTGCCGCCGGCGCGCGGGCTGATCCTGGACCGCAACGGCACCATCATCGCCGGCAACGAACAGAACTACCGCGTCACCCTGACCCGCGAGGAGGCGGGCGACGTCTCGGCCGTGATCGCGCGGCTGCGCCACATCATCCCGATGAGCGACCGCCAGGCCGCCGAGATCCTGGCAGAGATCCACAAGCGCAGCGCCGTGACCCCGGTGCTGGTCGCCGACCGCCTGACCTGGGACGAATTTTCCTCGATCGCGCTCAACGCCCCCGCCCTGCCCGGCGTGACGCCCGAGGCGGGGCTGTCGCGCAGCTATCCGCGGGCGGGCGATTTCGCGCATGTGCTGGGCTATGTCGGCCCGGTCTCGGACTACGACCTGTCCAAGATCGAGGATCCCGACCCGGTGCTGCGCCTGCCCGAGTTCCAGCTGGGCAAGGTCGGCATGGAGTCCAAGCTGGAAGAGGCGCTGCGCGGCAAGGCCGGCTCGCGCCGGGTCGAGGTGAACAGCGCCGGGCGCGAGATGCGCGAGCTGTCGCGGCAAGAGGGGCAGCAGGGCGCTACGGTGCAGACCACGCTAGACGCGGGGTTGCAGAATTTCTCCACCCAGCGGCTGGGCAGCGAGAGCGCCGCCGCGGTGGTGATCGACGTGACCAACGGCGACATCCTGGCGATCTCCTCCTCGCCGGTGTTCGACCCGAACAAGTTCGTGCGCGGCATCTCGGGGCCGGATTACCGCGCGCTGATGGAACACGACCACCGGCCGCTGGCCGACAAGACGGTGCAGGGCGTCTATCCGCCCGGCTCGACCTTCAAGATGGTGACGCTGCTGGCCGGGCTCGAGGCCGGGGTCATCAACGCCGGCTCGCGCTTCTATTGCCCCGGCTATACCCAGGTCGCCGGGCGCCGCTTCCATTGCTGGAGCCGGGGCGGCCACGGCATGGTCGATGCGCTGCGCAGCCTCGAGCATTCCTGCGACGTCTATTACTACGAGCTGGCGCAGCGCGTCGGCATCGACCGCATCGCCGCCATGGCGCGCAAGCTGGGCATCGGCGTGCGCCACGAGCTGCCGATGTCCGCCATCGCCGAGGGCATCGCTCCGGATCGCGCCTGGAAGAAGGCGCGCTACGACCAGGAATGGCAGGTGGGCGATTCGCTCAACGCCTCGATTGGCCAGGGCTATGTGCTGGCCTCGCCGCTGCAGCTGGCGGTGATGACGGCGCGGGTGGCGACGGGGCGCGCGGTCGCGCCGCGCCTGGTGCGCGCCATCGACGGCCAGGCCGAGCCGGTGCCGGAATGGCCGGAACTGGACATCAACCCGCTGAACCTGCGCACGGCGCGGGCGGGGATGGATGCGGTGATGAACGCGCCCCGCGGCACCGCGCGCCGCTCGCGCATCCTGGCGCCGGAATGGCAGATGGCCGGCAAGACCGGCACCAGCCAGGTGCGCAACATCACCGCCGCCGAACGCGCCCGCGGCGTGATCTCGAACGAGCAGTTGCCCTGGAACCGGCGCGACCATGCGCTGTTCGTCTGCTTCGCGCCCTATGACATGCCGCGCTATGCGGTCTCGGTCGTGGTCGAGCATGGCGGCGGCGGCGGCGCGGTCGCGGCCCCCATCGCCCGCGACATCCTGCTTTATGCGCTGGCGGACGGCCTGCCGCCGCTTTCGGCCTATCCCGAGGCAGAGCGCGCCAAGGTGCAGGAGATGTGGTCGCGCATGAACCTGACCCCCTCGGCCCGCAAGGGCGAGGGCCGCGCAAGGGCCTGAGCCATGAGCTATCTCGACTATCACGTCGCGCAGGTGCCGACGGGCTGGCGCAAGATCCTGTATCTGAACTGGCCGCTGGTCTTCCTGGTCACGGCGGTCAGCTGCATCGGCTTCCTGATGCTCTATTCCGTCTCGGGCGGCGACATCGACAAATGGGCCGGCCCGCAGATGGAGCGCTTCGCCGTCGGCATGGTGCTGATGTTCGCGCTGGCCTTCGTGCCGATCTGGTTCTGGCGCTCGATCTCGGTCGCGTCCTACGTGATCTGCGTCGGCCTTCTGGTGCTGGTCGAGGTGATGGGCCATGTCGGCATGGGCGCGCAGCGCTGGCTGGTGCTGGGACCGATCCGCATCCAGCCGTCCGAGCTGACCAAGGTCGCCTTCGTGCTGACGCTGGCGGCCTATTACGACTGGCTGCCGGTGGAAAAGGTCTCGCGCCCGTTCTGGGTGCTGGTGCCGGTGGTGCTGATCCTGCTGCCGACGGCGCTGGTGCTGATGCAGCCCGACCTGGGCACCTCGATCATGCTGATCGCGGGGGGCGGCATCGTGATGTTCGCGGCCGGCGTCAGCCTGTGGTATTTCGCCGCCGTCATCGCCGTCGTCGTCGCCGGCATCACCGCGGTCATGGAAAGCCGCGGCACCGACTGGCAATTGCTGCACGACTACCAGTTCCGCCGCATCGACACCTTCCTCGACCCCGGCTCGGACCCCTTGGGCGCAGGCTACAACATCGCCCAGGCGCAGATCGCGCTGGGATCGGGCGGCTGGTCGGGGCGCGGCTTCATGCAGGGCACGCAGTCGCGGCTGAACTTCCTGCCCGAGAAGCACACCGACTTCATCTTCACCTCGCTGGCCGAGGAGTTCGGCTTCGTCGGCGCGGGATCGCTGCTGATCCTCTATGTGCTGATCCTGGGGTTTTGCATGTATTCGGCGCTGACCAACCGCGACCGCTTTGCCAGCCTGCTGACCATCGGCATCGCCGGGACGTTCTTCCTTTACTTTTCCATCAACATGGCGACGGTGATGGGCATGTTGCCGGCCAAGGGCTCGCCCCTGCCGCTGGTCAGTTACGGAGGAACCTCGCTGATGATCCTGCTGATGGCCTTCGGCATCGTGCAATCGGCCCATGTCCATCGGCCTAGGGGCTGACGGGATGCGGGTGCTGTTCGCCGCCCCCGCGCGGCTGTGGGATGCCTGGTCCCCCGCCCTGCGCGCGGCCTGCCCCGAGATGGAGCTGTGCCGGCAGGGCGATCCCGCGGGCTTCGACGCGCTGATCTATGCGCCCGGCTACCCCGAGGACGGCAGGGTGCTGGACTTCACCCCCTTCACCCGCGCCCGCGTGGTGCAAAGCCTCTGGGCCGGGGTCGAGCGCATCGTGACCAACCCCACGCTGACCCAGCCGCTCTGCCGCATGGTCGATCCGGGACTGGCGCAGGGCATGGTGGAATATTGCACCGGCTGGGCGCTGCGGGCGCATCTGGGCATGGACCGCTTTGCCCAGGACGGCGTCTGGCGCAACCAGCTGACCCCACCCCTGGCGCAGCGGCGCGGCGTGACCGTGCTGGGCATGGGCGAGCTGGGCCGGGCGGTGGCCTTGGCGCTGGCGGGCCTGGGCTTTCACGTCGCCGGCTGGTCGCAATCGGGCCGCCCGGTGCCGGGGATCGAGGTGCTGGCGGGCGACGCCCTGCCCCAGGCCCTGAACCGGGCCGAGATCCTGGTCTGCCTGCTGCCCGACACGGGCGGGACGCGCAACCTGCTGGACGCCGCGCGGCTGTCCCTGCTGCCGCCGGGCGCCACGATCATCAACGCCGGCCGCGGCACGCTGATCGACGAGGCGGCCTTGCTGGCGGCGCTGGATCAGGGCCTGGGCCATGCGGTGCTGGACGTGTTCCGGCAGGAGCCGCTGCCGCCCGAGCACCCGTTCTGGACGCATCCGCAGGTGACGGTGACGCCGCATGTCTCGGCCGAGACCCGGCCCGAGAGCGCCGCCCATGTCGTGGCCGAGAACCTGCGCCGCGCCATGCGGGGCGCGCCGCTTTTGCATCTGGTGGATCGGGCGCGCGGCTATTGACCGGCCGTTTCCGGGCATCAGGCCCCGGAATCCTGCCGTTTTGCGCAACTTGCACGCGAAAGGAACCCGGCGGATAACGGGACGGATGGTAACGGCCCCAGGCCGATGGAGCGATTTTCATGACGATCACCCCTGTTCTGCTGGCCGGCGGCTCCGGCACCCGTCTCTGGCCCGTCTCGCGCAAGAGCTTCCCCAAGCAATTCGCCCCGCTGGTGGGCGAGGAAAGCCTGTTCCAGGCCTCGGCCCGCCGCCTGTCGGGACCGCGCTACGCCGCGCCGCTGGTGATGACGAACGCGGATTTCCGCTTCATCGTCGCCGAACAGCTGGACCAGATCGGCATTGCCCCCGCGGCCATCCTGATCGAGCCCGCCGGCCGCAACACCGCCCCGGCGATCCTGGCCGCCGCGCTGGCCGCCGCCGAAAAGGATGCCGATGCGCTGCTGCTGGTCGCGCCCTCGGATCACGTCGTCCCCGATACCGAGGCTTTCGGCCGCGCCGTGGACCTGGGCCTCGCGGCTGCGCAGGCCGGCCGCATCGTCACCTTCGGCATCACCCCCAGCCGGCCCGAGACCGGCTATGGCTACATGGAGGCCGAGGGCGAGGGCGAAGGCCCGCTGGTGCTGAAGCGCTTCGTCGAAAAGCCCGACGCGGAGAACGCGGCGCGCATGATCGCGCAGGGCAATTTCCTGTGGAACGCCGGCATCTTCCTTTTCGCCGCCCGCACCATGATCGAGGCTTTCAAGACCCATGCGCCCGACTACCTTGCCCCCGTCCAGGCGGCGCTGACCGAGGCGCGGCTGGACCTGGGCTTCCTGCGGCTTGCGCCCGAGCCCTGGGACCGGCTGCCCGACCTGTCGGTGGATTATGCGGTGCTGGAAAAGGCCCGGAACCTGTCGGTGGTGCGCTATTCCGGCCATTGGTCGGACCTTGGCGGCTGGGACGCGGTCTGGCGCGAGATCCAGGATGGCGAGCCGGCCGAGCGCGGCGCCGTCACCGACACCCGCTCGACCGCGATCGACTGCGACAACGTGCTGCTGCGCTCGCAGGACGAGGGGATCGAGGTGGTGGGCATCGGGTTGCGCGACGTGATGGTCGTGGCCACCGACGATGCCGTTCTGGTCGCCGGCATGGACCGCGCGCAAGAGGTGCGCGAGGCGGTCGGCGCGCTGAAGGCCAAGGGCGCGCGCCAGGCCGAGCATTTCCTGCGCGACCACCGCCCCTGGGGCTGGTTCGAGACGCTGGCGCTGGCCGACCGCTTCCAGGTCAAGCGCATCGTGGTCAATCCCGGCGCGGCGCTGTCGCTGCAATCGCATTTCCACCGCTCGGAACATTGGATCGTGGTTTCCGGCACCGCGCGGGTGACGGTGGACGAAACCGTGACGCTGCTGACGGAAAACCAGTCGATCTATGTGCCGCTGGGCGCCGTCCACCGCCTGGAAAACCCCGGCAAGGTGGCGATGGTGCTGATCGAGGTGCAGACCGGCGCCTATCTGGGCGAGGACGACATCGTGCGCTACGAGGATGTCTATTCCCGCGGCTGACCCCGCTCGCGGCATCGTGGGGCGCGCCGGCTTGCAGGGCCGGGGCCGGCCGTCTAACCATGGCCGGCGATGAGACGGATGACGAAACCCCTGTTTCCGGCCGCGGCCTTGGTCCTGGCCTTGATCTCGGCCCTGGTCCTTGCCGCGCCGTCCGCGCGGGCCGAGGAACTGGTGGTGCAGTTGCGCGGCCGGGCCCCGGCCCAATCCGCCGGCTTCCTGGTCGCCCAGGCGCGCGGCTATTACGCCGAGGAAGGGCTGACCGTGCGGCTGCTGCCCGCGGACGAGGCGGCCCCGCCCTTCGAGACGCTGGCGCGGGGCGAGGCCGACCTGGCGGTGGCCTGGATGCCCATTGCGCTGGTCGCCCGCGAAAACGGCCTGCCCGTGGTCAACATCGCCCAGGTCTTTGCCCGTCCGGCGCTACGCCTGACCTGCCTGCGCGAGACGGGGGTGGCGGGGGCCGCCGATCTGCGCGGCAAGACCATCGGCAGCTGGTTCGGCGGCACGGAATATCCGCTGCAAGCCTGGCTGAACCGGCTGGGGCTGGTGGCCGATGGCAGCCTGTCCGGCGTCACCCTGCTGGCGCAATGGCCGGGGGCCGAGATGCTGCGCCAGAAACAGGCCGCCTGCATCAGCACG
>JAANMY010001483.1_pt1 | contig 26241 bp, 21 predicted proteins | sample 7279691 | NCBI WGS metagenome assembly JAANMY01 (sample SAMN14094543, study PRJNA606508) | bioreactor metagenome | isolation source: A lab-scale SPAN reactor treating ammonium-rich wastewater day 388 | place: Ireland: Galway | collected 2018-02-07
ATTTTAGTTAAATATTTGAATTTCAATACCTTAAATATACTAATTTTTCTGCTTTTTTGTATCATAAATTTATTTATTCTTATCCCGAACTCACGTTAATATAATAATTTATTAAAGTTTGATTTTCACAATCTTATTGTCACGCAGCACTACTAGTTCACTTTTTTTATTTTTTTTAAATTCCAAAAGTTTTTCGTACGTTTTTTCAAGCCCTTTCAGTATTTTATTTCTTTCTTCTATCTGAATTTCAATTGTTGTCATAATAGTTTTTTAAAAGGTTAAATTTTTCGTGATTTATGATGTTCATTAAGCCATCAATTTGTTTGTCAGCTAAAAATTGATGTTGCCCTTCGGAATTATCAAAAATTAAAGCTCCATCAACAATAGGAAGATAAATATCGAATAGATTTTTAATTCCTCGGATATATCTTCTTGCAATAATTTCCGGTTCAATATTATGTCCGCCCTCAGAAACTCTTGTTATTACACGTTCTTTAGCTAACTCAATATTTTGAAGCCAAAAAAACAGTAAAGTTACTCTGTAACCTTTTGCCTTTGCTTCGATGATTTTACTTTTATAGCTTTTAGTGGATAATGTTGTTTCAAAAGCAAAGTTTTCATTTTCTGATAATAGCTCATTAATTCTATTAAGCATTATCCTTCCAGCTTCGAAAGAAACCTTTTCCGGCTGAAAAGGCGATAATCCTTTTGCAATCTCATCTGCATTTACAAATTCTTTACAGTCCAGAATTTCAGGCAAAATAGTGAACGAAGCTGTTGTTTTACCAGCACCGTGCAACCTGCTATAATGTAAAGCTTTTTGTTGTTCATTTTCGCAAGATTACATTTTTTTAGATAAACTTTTGTAGATGAAAATCTCTTTGACTAAGAATTCCCCTCCAATGGAGGGGGCGATTTGCCAAAGGCGAATTGACGGGGTGGTTATGTTGAATGAAGCAAGCCACCCTGTTAACTTAAACAAACATCAACTATAATTCTCAACAATAAAATTCTCGAGATCTTTCATTGCTAAAGAGAGATTGTGCTTTACATCCCAATCGGTAATTCTAAAAATTTTCAAACCCAGACTTTCCAGAAACTTTGTTCTTTCCAAATCATATTCCTGTTTGAAGTCGTGACTTGTCCCGTCAATCTCAACCACAAGTCCCAAAGTTTTTACATAAAAATCAACAATATAGTTACCGATGATTCTTTGTCTGTCAAAATCAATATGGTGAAAAGTTTTATTTCTAACTTGTTTCCAGAATAACACTTCTGACAGAATTCCTAATTTTCTTTTTTCTTTTGCTAAAGGCTTAAGTAGGGGATTGTAAGGCAGGTTTTCAACGGAGTTTCGATAGATAATAATGCCGTTTATGTGTGTTAAAATCTGTTTTTCTAACATTTATGTTTTTGTTTTGAACGAAGTTACGTTTTTTTCAAAATGGAACTGACCACCCCGTCTTAATTTTCTTTTGAAAATTAATCCACCCCTCCGGAGGAGGGGAATCTCCACACGTCTTTTTTTTGTTTAAAGATAAAATGGTGAGATTAACTTTGTCAGAAATAAGGTGCTGTTTTCGCACGGGTTCCCCTCCAATGGAGGGGTGGCGATTCGGCAAAGGCGAATTGACGGGGTGGTTGAGACAGCGTCAGCAACAATATTTTGTTTTTCAAATTTTGATTGGCTTACCAACTTAAATAATAGAACCTGCTGTGAGGCAGGTTTTTATCTTTATCTATGATAGTGCGGATTTATAATCCGTGCCTTAGCTTTTGTAAATGCTCACGGATTGCAAATCCGAAAGATCGGGTCATTTCGCTTTTTTTGTAAACTTAATTGCCACAGTCTTTAATTTGAAAAGTTGGAACAGTTTCTTTATTAAATAATTTTATACAAAGAATATTTTTTTCACTAACCCAATTATCGGATCCTGTATAAGTATATCTCTCATTATAAAAATCTATAAATTCTTGAAGTGTTCTTTTATTTTTCACTAAAATCAAACTTTGAGTACAAATATTTGATTGATTAAAGGTATATGTTACTCTGTAATCATTTCTCTCCAACATCAAAGATTTAATCTCATTATTGCCAATGTAAATGCTATTCATTGGTTTTATATTTTCATTTCTGTATTTATTAATAACTTCATTATATGTATAACCAACCATGGATTGTCCACAAAGAAAGTTATACGTTAGCAATATTATAAATGTGTAAAAATGCTTAATCATATCTGTTTTTTTATTCTCTTATCAAATCGTCTTTCAATATCCATCCAATACTTGTTTGCCCAGAAGAATTTATAAATTCTATATAAATGAAATATTTTGATTCTGCAATCGCATAAATTTCAGTATCATAAATTAAATAAGCTTTTCTAACATCTTTAATGTTAGGCGTATTGTGAAAATAAGTTTTATCAACTTTAACCTTAAAATATTTTGATTCACTACCTTTAATATTATTGTAAGTGCTTTCATTACTAGAGGAAGTTGTTAAATATCTACTATTAATAAAACCATCTATTGTAGAATAGCTATTTGTGCTGGGAACATACCGCCTTACTTGAACTTTATCCCAATATCCTACTTTTTCTAAGAATTTTACTTCGTCTGAAAAAGCAAGTTCCTCTACTATATTATCGGATACTTCGGGAGAGCTTCTTAAATTTACATTGGTTGTATTAACATACTTTTTTGTAGGATAATTAGTGCTACTAGAATTTGATTTTGCATAGTAGGCATTCGTTGAATTAGGAGAATTCGATGTTGTACTTTTCTTTTTACGATAATAACCATTTACATAAATTCCGTCAGTTCGATAATAACCATTTACCCATTCTTTATCATAATTAGATGAAGAAGAATTATTATAATAATTAGAAGTTGTTGGAGAAGAAGTTCTCGAAGAACTTGTAGTGTATTCTGTATTTGGGTTGTAATTACCCTTATAACTATAATTGTCCGTAATAGTTGAATTTGGTGGCGTTCTTACATGTGGCTGAACATAAGTGCCATTCTTCCTGTAATATCCTTTCACTGCAACTTGAGAATAATTATATATTGACAATAATATAACAAAGAGAGTAAATAGTTTTTTCATACCTTATTATTTAGTTTTCAAAGATATATATTATAATGAAATTACAGTTACGGCTTCCCTTAAAACGAAAAGAAATAAAAAATTTATTTACAAACCATCACCTGCATCCGCAAAACCTCACAACCACCCCTAAAACAAACCTCCCAACACCTCCGTTTGTTTAAAACAAAGTTATCTGTAACTTCCGTAGTCCTTCGGAAGTCTCCAACAAGTTGCGGGAAACCTTCGGAGGACTTCTTTAGTTTAAAACAACCTTGTTTGTAACTTCCAGAGCACTCTGTTGGTTTGAAACAAGACTGTTTGTAACCAAAGAAGTTTTTTTAAATCGCTATGATTAACCGCAAAGGTTTCGACAGGCTCAACCTGACACGTTATCATATAAAGGTAGTAGTAGGGTTGTCAGTCTTAACCTGTCGAAGATTTTTTTGAGAAATCAATAGGTAAAGAAATATGAAATAATATTCTAATTTTTATATATTTGAAATATCATTATTAATTAAAAAACGCAAACGTATGAAAATTACACTCACTAAGCTGAGCACCAAAGATCTTGCGACTTTAGCTCAGAGAATTATTTCCAACAGTCAGTCGGGCAAATATTCTGTTATTACCGATCATCCTCTTACCACAACTTTGCAAAACTCTTACACCGAATACGATAAGGTTTACACCAAACAAATCTACAGCGGAAAAGGAAAAGATGTTGCCACAGCAGATCATGAGAGGGATGTGGCTTATACCAATCTGAAAGCCTTTCTCAACGGTTATCGAAAGCTGTCTTCTGCACCCAATTATCAGTTGGCGGAGGATTTGTACGGCATCTTCAAAACTTTTGGACTGAATCTGGATCGTTTAAGTTATTCTTCACAAACCGCACAGATGAAAAAGCTGATCGAAGAACTGGAAACTCCGGAAAACACCCAGAAAATAACGGCTCTTTCCTTAAATACCGCTTTCGCAGATATGAAAGCCAAGCATGAAAATTTTGAACTACAGTTTGCAGATCAGGCAGAAGCCAATGCAGACCTCCGACAAATGACGAGTGCAAGTGCCATCCGCAAAGATCTTGAGAAAAACCTGAAAACGTACCTCGGTCTTTTAACGGCAATGAAAAACGTTCCCGGTTGGCAACTGCTCTACAGCGATACGAATGAGCTTGTGAAAGCAGCGAAGAATTCGGAAGTAAAGAAAGGTGAAAACCATCGTAAATAATGACTCAGCAGACCGCTGAGTTTTTTCATATTCCTGCCATTGATGTGTTTTGCTTTTATTTATTTGCTTTAAAGGTCACACCCAAAGAAAAGACCGGTTTTGTGAACTGACTTCCGGTAGAGAAATCTCCTTTTCCGAAAACGAACTGGTAACCTGCCCGTGACGTAAGGTAAAGTGAAACTTTCTCTTTGCTGATCGTGGTAAGTCTGTAGGAAAAATCAAATCCGCCCTGAATGTTATAGAATAAGTCGCGGTTGAGTCTTCTGGGAACTTTATATGGATTTGCGTTCCAGACACCGTCCAGATCATTATAAAAAATTTCGTTCGTTTTATCATCGGGATTGACGAGTGCCACAAGATACATTCCGGTAGAAAGATAAGTACTAAAAAAAAGCTTTTCGGTATTCGCAAAATCATTCTGAACCATAAAGTTGAGCGTGGTATGCTGAGACCGGGTTCTTTCTGCGGAAAAGCCGAAATTTTGAGGGTGTTTTTCCAGAGCAAAACTGACGGCACCACCCAAAGAAATTTTTTCATTAAGATAAGCTCTCGCATTGAATTGTGCGGCAGGCTGATAACTTCGGATTGCAGGCTGCATCTCGACACCTGCATAAACGGCTAATTGATCTGTTTGCGCAAAACAATATGTGCCTGCTGAAAGTATCAGAATATAGAATGTTTTTTTCATGATAGTGATGTTTTAGGTTGATCAAAAAGAGACAAAAAATGTTTCTGAAAACAATTGCATTCTTTATTTGTAAGACGCTAAAAATCCTGTCATGGTTGCCTGAATAAAGGGAAAAATGTAAAAGCTTTTAAGTGAATGTTCTTTTAGCTCAGTCCAATAAGAAAATTTCTCCTTCACTGGTGCGAACATCTTGCTTGTATTAAAAATCACAGCACAAGCCTGAAGCTTGCGTTAACAAAGTGTGATATTAAAAATATCAATCATCAAAAACATATTTGCAAACGGCCTGACTTCTCCGTTTGTTTAAAACAATCTTTTCTTGTTTTGATTCGTGGATCAATATATTTCATATATTTATGTAATACAATTATTATGAAAATAAAAATATCTAAACCTTGTAATGAGAACTGGGATGCAATGTCCCCTGAAGAAAACGGTAAATTTTGTGAAGTATGCTCTAAAATTGTTAGGGATTTTAGTGAAAGCTCAGATGAGAAAATTTATCATGATTTAAAATCATATAAAAATATCTGTGGAAGATTTACAGATCATCAATTACAAAGAAATATTGGATTTTCTGTCTTAAGTAAGATTGCTCTAGGGATTTTGATTTCAGGAAATACTACATTAGTAACTGCTCAGAGTTTAACAGGGGAGTCTGTTAAAAAAATTGATTTTAAAAAAGGCTTGAGTGGGTTCAGGGCAGTTAATGATACTATTGGAAGAACAATGTGGCTGGGAATGCCAAATCAGGAAGATATAGAATCTACCCAGCCTCTCATTTTTTTAGACAATATGAGGATTTCAGAATCCAAAATGATGAAACTCAAGCCTGAAACAATAAAAAGTGTGAATGTTCTTTCTAGTGAAGAAAGCCATAAAAAATATGGACAACGTGGAGCATATGGTGCTATTTTAATTGAATCAAAAAGAAAAAAATAAAGTGTTGTTTTTTAAAAAACAATTGAGATGAAAACCAGAAAATTAAAATCCCTTATGTTATTCTCAGGAGTGACGTTCGTATTTTTTTTTACAATTTATTTCAGTCATTTAAAAAGTTTGACATTACCTTTTCATGCCTACGGTCCGGGAGTGCATGACTTCAAAAAAAGTCTTACAGGAGGATATGTTCTACAACGTACGTCTTCCCACATCATTTTTGTTGCACCCGAAGATGGATGGAATTCAGAAATAGAAATTATTCCTTCAAAAGTCATTAGAATAAATAAATACAACGAGTTTATTATTGCGGAAAGGCAAGGACTCAAAAAGAGAAGTCCTAATGACTGTTTAGATTCTTACGAAATTCCTAATGAGAAAATACAAGATTATTGGATTTTAGATACAGATAAAAACTATGCATATAAAAATCTAAGTTTTAATGAATTCTGTAAAATGAAAAAACTATTGAAAATTCCTAATAATGTGCAATTGGTTGATATTTACGAATTTTAATTTTCTTATGTATGAAATTATTTACTGTAAAAAAAATTAAAAATTCACATCAGTTATTCGATGAGAAAAATATTTTGATAGGAGAGAAAATCGCTGGTTTTTGGAGTGGAATAAATGAGAAGCTGAAAATTGTAAATCAGTATTTAACTATTAAATATTCAGGTTTCTTATTTTATGATATAAAGTTTTTTGATACCGATGAGAAACTAGTAATTAAAATAGAATCATCCAAAAGCAGATTGTTTTATTATGGTCCAAACTCTACAGAAGTCTATCAATTCAGATCATACGGATTTTTCAGATCCTTTTTTACACTACACAGATTTGAAGATGACAAAGAAGTTATCAGATTTAAAAAAGAAAACCTTTTCTTAAAAATATATATCAGATGGACATTGATGATGATTTTAATAATTATCTAATTATTCTGGCTTTTATGCATCATAATATTCAAAACATTGAATCAGCTTAAATCATAAAAATGTTGAAATTGTATATAATAAGATGTTATTTAAATATCTCTGTGAATTCATCCAGATAAGAAAATTTCTCACTTACTGGTGCGAACATCCTGCTCGTATCAAAAAATCCCAGCACGAGCCTGAAGCTTGCGTTAACAAAGTGTGAAATTAAAAATATCCATCATCAAAAACATATTTGCAAACGTCCTGACTTCTACGTTTGTTTAGAACAATCTTTTTTATCTTCCGAAGAGATATTATGGAATTCTCGTGCAAGTTATATAGAAACTCCTGAGAACTTATTTGATTTAAAACAACAGTGTTTGTAAGTTCCGGATTGCTCCGCTGGTTTGATGCATTATTTGTAAACAAAAAAGGCCGGCAATTGCCAACCCTGTAATTTAAAAATTTTTATTCTATAACAAAATAACATTTTCAATTTTTGCCACTTCCTGATAAATAAACACTACCTGATCTGCGTCCAAAACGAACGCATTGATGTTGCAGGCAGTATATTTGCCGTTTTTACTCTCGCGGTTGCTCATGGTAAATTTGATGCCGTCGAAAACTTTATAGATTTCGGTAATCTTGGCTTCATCGGTCGGAATGATGAATTTAAACAGATAATCTTCCGGAAAATCATGATTGTTTTCCAGTTTTTCCTTTAAAGAATTATAAAAATCCTCAGGACTTGCGTGGTTATTTCCTTGTAATATTTCCATACTTAAAGATAGTAAAAATTATTTTTTCCCGAAAGGTCCGAGAAGCGTCGCGGAATTTTGCTTTTCGTGGTCTTCAATGATGTTAAAAAGTCCGTTCACAATCTGTTCGGAAGCCAGAATGCTCAGTCCGCCTGCGTTGACATTATTTGTATTTCCTCCTAAAAGGCTTCCCAATAAATTGCTTCCCGAAAGAGCGGTGTTGATTGTCTTTACAATGCCATATTTATTAAGTTCCTGCTCAACTCTTGGTGCAATAGCCTGGATAAGCTGTGCCTGGGTTTTTTCTTTTAAAATTAAGGTGGCAGTTCCTTTCTCACCCTGAATAATGCGGGTCACATCCTGTGCATTGAGACTATTGACAGCGTTCTCTAGAATAGGCTTGGATATTTGTACGGTATAGGCTGCCGCTTCGGCAATATATTCTCTTTGTTTGGCAACAAGGGAGGGTGCAATTTTTTCCAGAGTTGAGTTAATATTTCTTAGTTCGCCCGGTAACGCTTTGTCTACAAGATTATTCTGTAGGAAAGCCTCTTTATTTCCGTAGATATTGGCTCCTTTATTGATTCCGCCCAGCAGAACTCTTTTGATGACCGCTAAACCTAAATCTGTGGTAGCAAGCGTAGAACACGACTGAACACTTGTAGTAATTACTGCTGCTGTACTAAAAATGATAATTGCAGCAAAAATATATTTTTTCATAGTAGGGATTACTGTTGTTATTAAATAAAATAATAAGAGTTACTGTTGATTCCTTTTAAAACTCCAAAGGTAGTTACAATAAACTCTGCATCAAAAAACTTCAATAATGAGATTTTTTCAAGCCTAAATTTAAGACAAATTTAATGCCCTTTTTTGTTAAAAATTTCAAAAAAGGACTCTTGCTGTCATTTTTGGATCTTTTTATTGCTTCATTATGAAAAAATGAAAAAAAAGGTGATGCGAAATTGATAAAATTATCCATATAAATAAAAAAAGAATTAGTTAAAATTGTGGATAATTTAAAAATAAACTAATAAAACTAGCTTTATTAAAATTTTTTTAAGAAATATTAACAACTTTCATAAATTTTTCTATTTTTGAGATAATGTCTTATTTTGAACATAACAAACTGACGACATTAAAGAAAACAAGATAAAATTAAACTATATGAAACAAACTAATTTAAAGTATTCCTGTCTTATTGCCGTTCTCTACTTCGGAATGAACGTCAACGGACAGACTACTCCTCAGGACACAGTTTCTAGAGAGCAAGCTATTGAAGAAGTTGTAATGATTGGATATGGATCCAGAAAAGCTATTGACAATACTTCAGCAGTGAGTTCATTAAAAGCAGAAGAAGTATCCAAAACAAAAGTATTAAATGCATCACAGGCAATTCAGGGTAAAGTAGCAGGTGTACAGGTTACCGCTTCTGATTTACCGGGATCGACCCCAACAATCTTAATAAGAGGTTTGGGTACTGTTGAGGGAGGTAGAACCCCTTTGTACGTTGTAGATGGTTTATTTGCTGATAATATCAACAATATTAATACCAATGATATTCTGACTTATGATGTTCTAAAAGATGCATCAGCATTGGCGATCTATGGTAACCGAGGTGCAAATGGAGTTGTAATTATTACAACTAAGAGCGGAAGAGGAAGAGGAGTAACCGTAGAATATGATGGTTTTATAGGGGTTAGAAACCCTTTGAAAAAAGTTAAAATGGCGGGTAGTAACCTTTTTAGCTTGTATAACAACATAGCTTCAGGAACGACCAGATTTTCTCAGGATCAGCCTGTAAATACAGATTGGTTTGATACAATTACTAGAACAGGTATTTATAATCAGCATAATGTAAGTATTTCAGGTTCTTCAGATAAAGCAAAATATTTTTTAAGTTTAAATAACTATGACGAGAAAGCCATTTTAAAAGGAACTGACTATAATCGTGCAACAGTAAGAACAAATAACGAATTTAAAATTTCTAAAGGAATCACTTTGGCACAAAATCTAAGTGTTGCATTCTCTAATATTACTCCCAAACCATTAGGAGCGTTTACCTCAGCATACAAGCAATCTCCAATTGTGCCGGTTTATTTTGCTGATGGACAGTATGGAGTTTCTATTGTAGGAGCAAATGGTTTTGCTTCTCCAACAGGAGTTTCTCAGTTTAATAATGTAGGAAATCCATTGGCTCAATTAGAATTAAATAATGAGCGACAAAAATCTATGCAGATGCAGGGAGGGTTGAAGCTTGATATAGATTTGTTTGAAGGACTTAAATTTACATCACAATTTAGTGGAGAGTATTATAATTTTAAAAGTTATGCTTTTGACAATGGGGTGAGATTAATTGGTCAGGCTGCACCAGCTTATAAGAATCAGTTGACTAATGTAAAAGAGGATTACTACAACTGGCAATTAACAAATTACTTAACATATAATAAAACTTTCGCATCAATTCATAATATTGAAGCAACTGTCGGTACTGAAACTACTTTTAGATCAGGAGCAAACAGGTTAAGAATGGTTCGCCAAAACCTTTCTGCAAATAGTGATTATTGGAATCTTAATGGTATTGATTATGTGACTAACGCAAGTTTAGTTAATTTCAACAGTATAGATTTTAACGAAAACAGAACTCTATCTTATTTCGGAAGAGCACAATATAAGTTGATGAACCGATATTTATTGACTGCTACCATAAGAAGAGATGGATCTTCTCAGTTTACGGAAGGTCAGAAATGGGGAAATTTTCCATCATTCGGTGCTGGATGGGTAGTTTCTGAAGAAAGCTTTTTAAAAGATAACTCCGTAATAAATTTATTGAAATTCCGAGGAGGATGGGGGAGATTAGGTAATCAAAATGTACCTTTAAATACTCCTACTTTAGCTTCAGGTGCAGATTATAATTATTCATTTGGAGGGGTAAACAATGCAAATGGAACAACAAATAATCAACTATTGGATCCAAATCTTGGTTGGGAGATTACAGAAGAAACAAGTGGAGGGGTAGATTTTGCATTTTTTAATAGAAGATTGAGTGGATCTTTTGATTTATATAATAAAGTTACAACAAATATTATTTTAGGATCTTTACCTCCTTCTTCTTCAGGGATTGCAATTTCAGGATTTTCGCACCTTGGAAAAGTTTCAAACAAAGGTTATGAAATAAATTTAGGATGGCAGGATACAGCAGGGGAAAATTTCTCTTATTCATTTAATGCAAACTATTCAAATAATAAAAATACACTTGATGAAATTTTTTCAAGTGTTAACCCAATCTTAGGAGGTAGTTTAGGTAACGGTCAATGGACTAAATATTTTGGTGAACAAGCAGTAGGACAACCTTTAGGAAGCTTTTATTTGTGGGAAGCAAATGGTCTTGATGCAGACGGAAATATGACATATGTAGATACCAATGGTAATGGAAGAACAGGATCTCAGGACGCAGAAGATAGAAAATTCTTCGGATCCTATATTCCAAAATCTACACTCGGAATCAATGTTGATTTACGTTATAAAAATGTGGATTTAGCAATTAATGGTTTCGGAGCATTTGGTCATAAAGTCTATAATGGTAAGAAAGCACAAAGATTTTCAGGTGAAAATGTTGAGTATGATGTAGCGTCTCATTTTTGGTCTGCTTCTAACACAGCTGCGGCAAATCCTGCACCTTTCAATGCTGTTCCTATTGCGTCAACTTACTATTTAGAATCTGGAGACTTTTTCAGAATAAATAATATTACATTAGGATATAATTTTAATAAACCTGTAGAATATGTTTCTTCTCTAAGGTTTTATGTAAGTGCTATTAACCCTTTTATCTTTCAGAAATTTTCAGGATTTTCTCCTGAATTGAACGCGGATGGTAATCCATACAGACTTACAGGAGTTGAATTGGATGCTTATCCTACATTGCGTTCTTTTGTTTTTGGGGTAAATGTTAAATTTTAATACTAGAATCAATTATGAAAAAGAAAATAATATTTTTATCAGTCTTATCACTAGGTTTTTTGAATCAGAATTGTAGTGATGATTATTTAGATACAAGACCAACTGAGCAGATAGCTTTAGAAGATATCTTAAGCGAATATAATAACAATGCAGGAGCAGAAAGTTTTGTAACATCTATTTATGCAAAGTATCTTGATTGGAATATCAGTTCATTTGCATGGATTGGAATCAGCAGTATAACGAGTGACGATGCTGATAAAGGATCTTCTCCAGGAGATTCGGGAAGTGATAAGGATGTATTGGATGCGCTTACATTTTCATCTACATCACCATCTTTTCAAGATGTTTGGGAAGGACATTATCAGGCAATTAACAGGTCTAATCAGGCGTTAAGATATCTTCCTCTTTTAGATAAAGCTGATGCATCTTTGAGAAGCAGATTAGAAGGAGAGGCAAAATTCTTAAGAGCATTTTCTTACTTTATATTAGTCAGAAGTTATGGAGATATACCATTAGTAAATAAAGTATTTGAAAATACAGAAGAAGATCGTACAATGGTTTTCACAAGAAAATCAAAAGCAGAAATTTATGCTTTTATTGAAAGTGATTTGCAGGCTGCAATCGCAGTCTTACCTCAAAAGACAGCTTACACCGGTGATAATGTAGGAAGAGCATCTAAAGGTGCAGCACATGCATTACTGGCAAAAGTATCACTGTATCAGAAAAAATGGCAGCAGGTTATTGATCACTGTGATCAGGTAACAGGATATTCATTAACTCCTAATTTTCAGGATATTTATAAAGTTTCAGGAGAAAACAATGCAGAATCTATTTTTGAAATTCAAGGAAAAGGAGGTCCGGGTCAGCCGGGTATTCAGCAATATTCACAGGTCCAAGGTGCAAGAGGTGCCGGTGGATGGGGATGGGGTTTCAATACTCCTTCTCAAAGTCTTATGGATGCGTTTAATGCTGAAGGTGATACCGAAAGAAGAGATGCTACAATTATTGCAAAGCCTACAACGCTTTATGATGGAAGAGTAGTTCCTGCAACTGTAGAAAATAATTATTACAATTATAAAGCATATTCTTCTGCTTTTACTGGGGACGCTGATACTGATGCAAACATTCGATATTTGAGATATTCAGAGGTTTTGTTGATGAAGGCTGAAGCTTTGAATGAGCTTGGACAGACTGCAACAGCAGCAGGTTTTTTAAATCAAGTAAGAAACAGAGCTGGATTAGCAAATACAACTGCAGTGTCACAATTAGATATGAGAATGGCAATCTATAAAGAAAGAAGATTGGAATTGGCTATGGAACATGATAGATGGTTTGATTTAGTAAGAACTGGTCAGGCTCAGTCTGCAATGGCAGCAAATGGTAAAACATTTAAAGTGGGTACTCATGAGGTATTCCCAATTCCAAATAAGTTTATTCTTGAAGCGAAAGGTTTGGCTAGTCAAAACCCTGGTTACTAATAAAATATATAAAAAATGAAAACAAATAAATTAAAATACTTTGGTTCTCTGATAGCTGTTTGTGCTTTTCTATCAGGCTGTGAAGACAGTATTGATAAAGATAACCCAGCCGTACCTTATGTAGAGATTGGAGGTTATACAAATTCAGATGAGATTGCTTCAGGAAATCTTGTTGCGAAATTGAGTTTCGAAAATAATCTTACTGATTCTAAAAATAATATTACAGGTGCAGTTCCTACTAATGTTGCATTTGCTGCCGGAGTAAAAGGTAATGCCTACAATGGCTCAAATTCACAAATGAGATATGCTGTTGCCAATGCAACAAGTGCAATAACCAATCTTAATAATTTCACAATCAGTTTTTGGATGAAGAGTGCCAATACGGTTGATCCGGCAACACCCGGACAAGGTAAAGGGGCGCAAGGAATTTTTACGATAGTTAGACCTACAGAATTTTGGGGTGGTATCAATTTATTTATTGAAAATCCAGATTCTACAAAACCAGATAGGATCAGACTAAAATTGGGTGTTGAGAACAGCAGACCTGGAGTTTCTTGGAAAGGACAGGGTGTTATTATGAATATTGATAACCAGAAGAATAAATGGTTTCACGTAACAGTTTCTTACAATTCATCTACAAGTAAAGTTAGTTGTTTTATTAATGGAGAGCCGGCTGCAAATTTAACAGGTTTTGCTTACGCTCCCGCTACTGGTTTAGCAGGATCAGCACCTTGGTACGCAAGCGATCCAGGGGATATTAACAATTCTGCTGGTGCAGCACAAGGATATGGTCAGTTTGTGATGTCAGGTACTAATGGTAAAGTGGTTTTTGGATCCCATCAATTTGAAACAGTACCTCCGCAAAATAATGGTTCTCAACAAGACTGGGCAACTAGTTATGCCGGTCAGCTTGATGAGTTTAGAATTTATAATACGGCATTATCAAGTGGAGATGTTGTAGCTCTTTATAAATTAGAAAAGGATAACAGATAATATAGAGCCCTTAATTGGGCTCTTTTTTTAATACTTGCAATTATGAAAAAAATAATGACATCAATATTTTTAGGATTGGCTTTGTTTTCATGCTCTTCTGATGATAATCTTCCAAGTACAGGAACACCGATTGGCGGCGGTGGCGGGAATACTGAAACTCCTACCCAATACACCGACACCCAGCTCATCGAAATGGTGCAGAAAGATGCATTAAAATATTTTTGGGATTATGCGGAAAGTAACTCCAAACTGGCCAGAGAAAGATACCATACCGATAATCCGGGACAAGATGCTAACGTCGTTTCGGCAGGAGGATCTGGTTTTGGATTAATGACAATTCTGGTAGGTATCAAAAATGGCTATGTTACGAAGGCTGAAGCAGTTTCAAGATTATCAATTGCATTGAATTTTCTTCAGAATGCTGACCGTTTTCACGGCGCATGGCCTCATTGGATGAACGGAAATACGGGTCAGGTAATTCCATTTGGTCCAAAAGACAATGGTGGAGATTTAGTAGAAACAGCTTTCTTAACTCAGGGCTTAATCTGTGTAAGAGAATATTTCAAAAACTCTACAGATCCTTCGGAGATTGCATTATCACAAAAAGCCGACACACTTTTCAAAGGAATCGAATGGAGTTGGTATACGAAAGGTGAGAACACATTATATTGGCATTGGTCTCCAAATTATAATTTTGAAATGAATATGCAGTTGAAAGGTTTTGACGAAACTTTAATTACATATGTAATGGCAGCAGCTTCTCCGACTCATACAATTACCAAACCGGTTTATCAGCAAGGTTGGGCGAGAGGTGGTGCTATTGTCAATGGAACTTCCCAATATGGTCTCCCATTAGTAGTCAGTCATAATACAGCACCCGCAAATGTAGGTCCTATGTTTTGGTCACATTATTCATTTATGGGATTAGATCCTAGAGGATTATCGGATGAATATGTGAATTACGGTAATGCCACTACAAATCATGCGAAAATCATGTATCAGTATTGTGTTACCAATCCGAAAGGCTGGCTGGGTTACAATTCAAAAAGTTGGGGACTTACAGCAAGTTATTCCCGAAATCCTCTCACAGGAGGAGATGATTATGCTGCGCATCAGCCAAGCAATGATTTGGGAATCATTACTCCCACTGCGGCACTCTCAAATATGCCATATACACCAGTTGAAAGTATGAATATGCTCAGATTTCTTTACAATGAAAATTACAGTAAGTACATAGGAGTTGCAGGACCGTATGATGCATATTCAGTACATTATAATTGGGTAACGCCAAGATATTTAGCAATAGACCAGGGAACCATTGCACCTATGATAGAGAACCATAAAACTCAGTTTTTATGGCAATTATTTATGAATGCGCCGGATGTTAAACAAGGTTTAATCAAGCTTGGTTTTCATTCTACGCAATATGGATTTTAATAAAATCAAAATTTGCTTAGCTGAAGTTTAAAATCTTCAGTTAAGTTTTAACCATAAAATTTAAAAATGAAAAAGATACTACTGACAGGAGGTTTAGCATTAGTCGTAATTTCCTGCAAAAACAGCCAGATCAATCAGAATATTTCAGACACAGCTGCCGTCAAATCCAACACAGCTGACGAGCAGTTGCTGGACAAAGTTCAAAAAGATGCACTCAAATACTTCTGGGATTACGCAGAGCCCAATTCTATGTTGGGGAGGGAACGTTATCATGAAGACGATATTTATCCGGACAAAGATAAACACGTTATTACAACTGGAGGTTCAGGATTTGGCTTGGCAACAATATTAGTTGGTGTAGAAAGAGGCTTTGTTCCAAGAAAGGAGGCTGTGAAAAGGCTCACCACCATGATGGATTTCTTGGCGAAAGCCGACCGTCACAAAGGAGCTTGGTCACACTGGATCAACGGTGAAACAGGAAAAACCGTTCCTTTCGGAAAAAAAGATAACGGTGGAGATTTGGTGGAAACAGCATTTCTAACTTCCGGTATTTTGATGGTTCGCGAATATTTCAAAAACGGAAATGCCGAAGAAAAAGCTTTAGCCAAAAAATGTGACGACCTTTGGAAAGGAATTCAGTGGAACTGGTACACCAAAGGCGGAGAAAAAGTTTTGTATTGGCATTGGTCGCCGGAATATCAATGGGATATGAATTTTCCTTTGCAAGGATACAATGAGTGTTTGATTACCTACATTCTTGCTGCTTCGTCACCTACGTATTCTATCGATGCGGAAACTTATTATAAAGGCTGGACAAGAAACGGAACTTACATTTCAAATAAAGAAAAATACGGACTTCCGATGTTTGTAAAACACAACGGAGCCGAAGAATATGGCGGACCTTTATTTTGGGCGCATTATTCATATATTGGGTTAGATCCTACGAATTTATCAGACAAGCTTATCAAAAATTACTTCGATTTAAATAAAAATCAGGTACTTATTGATTATAAATACTGCTTAGAAAATCCAAAGCAATGGAAAGGTTACGGACCCAATTATTGGGGATTGACGGCAAGTTACACACGCAATAAAAACGGTGGAACAGGCTACAATGCACATTTTCCGCAGAATGATCACGGAGTAATTACTCCTACAGCAGCGTTGAGCAGTTTCCCGTATACTCCCAAAGAATCAATGGATTTTCTGAAGTTTTTATACAATCACAAACCCGAATTTATAGGAACTGCAGGTCCTTACGACGCAACTTCCATTCATTATGATAATTGGTTTACGCCAAGATATTTAGCAATAGATCAGGGAACAATAGCGCCGATGATCGAAAATTACCGAACCGGATTTCTTTGGAAATTATTCATGAACGCGCCAGAAATTCAACAAGGATTAAAGAAGTTAAGTTTCAAATCAGAAAAGTATAACATCAAATAATTTTTTTAGGAGCTATTTCCCGCTATCCGCTGTATCTTTTTTGTTACAGTCTCCGCTCCGCTCCGCCTGCAACAAAAAAGGATGCCGCTTCTATCGGGGCTAATAACAAAGAACTTCAAAAAATCCTTGTCAAGGTTTCAAACCTTGACAAGGATTACAAAAATAATCTCGGTTAATTATTAAAATCTCCATAGGATCGACTTATTAATTAAAATATCAATTTTAAAATATTAAATGAAATTAAACATAAAATTACTTCCTGTTTTATTCTTCGGGCTTACCACACTTACAACGGCTCAGGAAATAAAAACAGAACTCAATAAAGAAATCAAAAGACAGGAAAAAATTTCCTACATTTTAGATTATCCTCAAAATGCAAAAGGAAATGTTCCATTGATCGTGTTTTTACATGGTTCCGGAGAAAGAGGAAACGACCTGGAAAAAGTAAAAGCGCACAGTCCGTTTACATACAAAAGCCTGATCAAAGAGCCAGTTGCAATTCTCGCTCCTCAATGTCCTGAAAATACGTGGTGGGATACGGTAACCGTATATCATTTAATCAAAGAAATTCAGGCAAAGCATAAAATTGATGACTCAAGAATTTATCTAACAGGTTTATCAATGGGAGGATGGGGAACATTGAAATTAGCAATGGAACATCCTGAAATGTTTGCGGCGGTAGTTTCAGTTTGTGCGCCTACTGACAGAGTAATGTATGCCAATATTCATCAGTACAAAAATTTAAACATGAAAATCTTTCACGGCGGAATGGATGATGTGGTTTTACCGGAAAATGCCTTTAATTTTTACCAAAAACTGCATCCCATCAATCCAACGGCAGAATTAACGATATTCCCAAATGACAATCACAATTCATGGGATTCCACCTATTCAAATCCTAAGTTATACGAATGGATGTTATCAAAAAGAAAAAGCATCAGCGTAATTAAATGATAAAAAACTTTGAGAAATTAACTATTTAGTTTTTCTTTGCTTTAAAAAGAATCATTGAGTATTAAACGAAAGAAATAGTATTAAGGTATAGGAATTATGAGATCTGAGATTCACAAGTTCCTCAAAAAATGAAGAAGTTATGAGTAAAAATTTAATTGTAATAGCAGCATTAGCTCTTGCGCCTATGTTTTCAGCGCAGGAGATCGTCACGAAACCGGTTCAGTCTTTTCAGACCGCACAATATCAGGCTAAAAAGAAAGCTTTCGTAGAAAGCCTTTTGGCAAAAATGACTTTAGACGAGAAAATCGGACAGCTCAATTTGCCAAGTTCAGGAGATTTTACTACAGGTTTGGCTAAAAGTTCAGACATCGGAAAAAAAGTGGAGCAAGGTTTAGTCGGAGGACTTTTCAATATAAAAGGTGCGGATAAAATTCGTGCCGTACAGAAAGTTGCTGTTGAAAACAGTCGTCTGAAAATCCCTTTGATCTTCGGAATGGATGTTATTCACGGTTACGAAACTACTTTTCCTATTCCTTTGGGACTTGCAGCTTCGTGGGATATGGATCTCATTCAGCAGTCAGCGAGAGTGGCAGCTAAAGAAGCTTCCGTAGACGGAATCAACTGGACGTTTTCTCCAATGACCGATATTTCCCGCGAACCAAGATGGGGAAGAGTTTCTGAAGGTTCTGGTGAAGATCCTTATTTGGGAAGCGAAATTGCAAAGCACATGGTGTATGGTTATCAGGGGAAAGATTTATCTCTTAGCAATACTATTTTAGCTTGTGTAAAGCATTTTGCACTGTACGGAGCAGGTGAAGCGGGACGAGATTACAATACGGTAGACATGAGTCATGTAAGAATGTTTAATGAGTATTTTCCGCCTTATAAAGCTGCAGTAGATGCAGGGGTAGCTTCTGTGATGGCTTCTTTCAATGAAGTAGATGGAGTTCCGGCAACGGGAAGCAGATGGTTGCAGACAGAAGTTTTAAGAAATAAATGGAATTTCAAAGGTTTTGTAGTAACCGATTATACAGGAATCAACGAAATGGTAGACCACGGAATGGGTGATCTTCAGCAGGTTTCGGCTTTAGCTTTAAAAGCGGGAGTGGATATGGATATGGTAGGCGAAGGATTTTTAACAACACTTAAAAAATCTTTGCAGGAAGGGAAAGTTACTCAGGCTGAAATTGATATGGCAGCCAAAAGAATTCTGGAAGCAAAATATGATTTGGGATTATTTGATGATCCTTACCGTTACGGAGATGCAAAATTAGCAGCAAAAGAAGTTTACAATTTAGAAAACCGAACGATTGCAAGAAATGCAGCAGCGCAATCTATGGTTTTAATGAAGAATGACAATCAGGTTCTTCCTTTGAAAAAGTCGGGAACTGTCGCCGTTATAGGACCATTGGTCAACAACTCAATGAATATGGCAGGAACTTGGAGTGTAGCAGCAAAACATGCTAATGCAGTCAATTTAATGCAAGGTTTGCAGGCAAACTACGGGAAAGACGTAAAGTTTATTTCTGCTAAAGGTGCCAATATTGATTACGATGCAAAATTGGAAGACATTTATGCAGCACACGGAAAAAAAACCGACAGAGATAACCGTTCCAAAGAAGTTTTACTAAAAGAGGCAGTAGATGTTGCCAATAAAGCAGATGTTATTGTTTTAGCCATCGGCGAATCTGCAGAGATGAGCGGTGAGTCTTCTTCAAGAACTGAAATTACAATTCCACAGTCTCAGATTGATTTGTTAAATGAATTGAAGAAAACAGGAAAACCAATTGCGGTGGTCCTTTTCACGGGGCGTCCTTTAGCTTTAACGAATATGAAAGATACTCCGGATGCGATCTTAAATGTTTGGTTTGCAGGTTCAGAAGCAGGAAATGCGATTTCTGATGTTCTTTTCGGAAAAGTTAACCCTTCAGGAAAACTACCAATGACTTTCCCAAGAAGTTTGGGACAAGTTCCTATCTACTACAATTCAAAAAATACAGGGCGTCCTTTAGCTCAGGATAAAGTAGATAAATGTCAGTATGAAAGATTCCGTTCCAATTATATGGATGAGTGTAATACGCCTTTATATCCGTTTGGTTTTGGTTTAAGCTACACAAAATTCAATTATTCTGATATTACGGTGTCGAATGCAAATCCAAAAGGAAATCAGACAATTCAGGCTTCAGTTACGGTTACAAATTCAGGAAATTATGACGGAGCTGAAGTTGTACAGTTGTACATCAGAGATATGGTGGGAAGTATTACAAGACCTGTAAAAGAGCTGAAAGGCTTCCAGAAAGTTATGCTTAAAAAAGGAGAATCTAAGAAAATCACTTTCGATATTTCCCCAGAACAGCTTAAATTTTACAATGGAGAACTAAATTACGATTGGGAACCGGGTGAGTTTGACATCATGATCGGAACCAATTCTGAAGAAGTGCAACATTCAAAAATCAACTGGACAAAATAAATTTTAAAGCCGTCTCTATTCGCAGACGGCTTTTTCATTGGGTAAATAACCTGACTACGGGATAGAGATTTATAATTTAATTGGTTTCATCAAGCTTAAAAATTGTTCATCACAGATATAGCTGAATGTAAAAAGACTTGTACATTATCATAGATTCAGAATTTGTTTATCAATTTTCTCAATCATCATCATTAATATCCCACATTCCACTTTCTAATCCGTAAATTTGTAAGATTTCTGAATAATCAGAATTCATCTTTTTTGTTATGATGCATAAGAAATATACTGAACAGACACAATTTGATAAAAATAATTATGAATACATTACAGTAGAGCATGATGAAAATAAGGTAAGAATATACACCTTAGAAAACGGGCTTAAAATTTTCCTTGCCCAGAATTTTGATGCTCCCAGAATCCAGACTTTTATTCCGGTAAAAACAGGAAGCAATAATGATCCTTCAGATAATACAGGTCTTGCCCATTATCTGGAACATATGATGTTTAAGGGAACTTCAAAGCTAGGAACAAAAGACTGGGAAAAAGAAAAGGTTTTGCTTGATGAAATAGCAGATTTGTTTGAAAAACATAAAGCTGAATCAGACCCCGAAAAAAAGAAAGAAATTTATAAAAAAATAGACGAACTTTCTCTGGAAGCAAGTCAGTATGCTATTCCAAACGAATATGATAAAGCGATTTCGTCTTTGGGAGCAACTGGAACCAATGCACACACCTGGTTTGATGAGACGGTTTACAAAAATAATATTCCTAAAAATGAGCTTGAAAAGTGGCTCAAAATTGAGAAAGAAAGATTCTCTGAAATGGTCTTAAGGCTTTTTCATACGGAGCTGGAATCTGTTTATGAAGAGTTCAACCGCGCTCAGGATAATGATTCAAGATTGGTGAATTATGAGTTGATGGATGCCTTGTTTCCTACCCATCCCAACGGACAGCAAACGACACTGGGAGATCCGGATCATCTGAAAAATCCTTCAATGAAGGCAATTCACAAATATTTTGATGAATATTATGTGCCTAATAATTACGGTATTGTTTTGGTAGGAGATCTTGATTTTGAAGAAACGGTTTTATTGGCTGAGCAATATTTTGGTGCCATTCCTTATAAAGAATTACCGCAGAAAGACCTTATTATCGAAAAACCATTGACTGAAATTGTTGAGAGAACAGTAAAAAGTCCGACAACACCAAGAGTTCAGTTAGCCTGGAGAACCGACAGTTATGGCAGCAGGGAAGCAATGCTTGCTGATATTACCGCCAATATTTTAAGCAATAGAGGAGAGGCAGGATTGCTGGATCTGAATATCAATCAGACTCAGAAAATGCTTTGGGCGCAGGCATTTTCTTTAGGTTTAAAACAATACGGGTATTTCTCTGTTGTAGCCGTTCCTAAAGAAAATCAGACCTTAGATGAGGCAAAAGCAATGATTCTTGAACAAATTGAATTAGTAAAACAGGGAACTTTTCCTGACTGGATGCTGCCTGCAATTATTAATGATTTTAAAATACAACGTCAGAAAGCACTGGAAACTGCTGAAGGTTTGGCAACCAATCTTTATGATACTTACATTAAAGGAAGATCTTGGGCCGAAGAGCTGAACGAGATGAATGTTTACGCTTCGTTTACCAAAGATGATGTAATACATTTTGCGAATGATTTTTTCAGAGACAATTATGTAGTAATCAATAAAGAAAAAGGGATTAATGATAAACTTCTGAGAGTTGAAAATCCGGGAATCACTCCTGTAAAGATTAATCGTGATGCACAGTCTAACTTTTTACTGGAAATTTTAAATGATAAAAAAGAAGATATTCAACCGGAATATATTGATTATCAAAAAGAAATTTCTACGGATGTTATCAAAGATAAAAAACTGAGCTTTGTGGAAAATAAGTATAACGATATTGCTCAGCTGCATTTTATTTTTCCGATGGGAAGTGATCATGACCGGAAACTGGGCATTTCAACTCAGCTAATTCAGTATTTGGGAACTGAAAAGTTTTCACCGGATGATTTAAAAAAAGAGTTTTTCAAGATTGGGATTACCCACGATTTTAAAACTACTTCAGATCAGCTTACAATTTCTTTGAGCGGGCTTGAGTCTAATATCGAAAAAGGTTTAGAACTGTTGCTTCACTGGCTTTCTGATGTAAAACCGGATGAGAAAATCTATCAGCAGTTTGTGGCAACTGTCCTTGAAAGCCGTGAAGCAGGAAAAAAAGATAAAAATCGTATTATGACTGCTCTTACAACATATACGAAACTCGGAAAGACCTCCAGATTTCTGGATGTAATTTCTAAAGATGAGCTTCAAAATACAGAAGTAAAAGATTTTACTGACAGAATGAAGAAGCTTTTCAGCTATCCGTTTCAGGTTTTCTTCTACGGTAAAAATTTTGACGGTTTTAAAAATTATATTCCTAAATATATTGCAGATGAAACCCTTAAGGTTTCTGCACCTAAACAGTATCCCGAACCTGAAACTTCCGGAATGGTTTATTTTACCAACTATGATATGGTGCAGATGGAAATGAGTAAAATTGGAAAAGGAAATTTTGTAAATCCTGAAAACTTTGGGAAAATCAATGTTTTTAACGAATATTTCGGTCGTGGTTTGTCTTCAATTGTGTTTCAGGAAATAAGAGAGAGTAAAAGTCTCGCGTATTCTGCCTATGTTTCTTATTCTCCTAATTCGGAACTGAATCATTCTGATTACATCAGTACCTATATCGGAACACAGCCGGATAAACTTCAGCTTGCGGTAGAAACGATGGTAAGCCTGATGTCTGAACTTCCTGAATTTCCTATTCAGTTTGAAAATGCCAAAAAATCTGCTTTAAAGCAAATTGCATCAACAAGAATTACACGAACGAATGTATTCTTTAACACTTTACGGCTCCAGAAACTAGGAATTAGGCATGATTTCAGAAAAGACATTTACCATCAGATTGAAAACCTGAGATTTGAGGATTTAAGATATTTTTATAATCAGGAAATAAAATCTATACAGTTCAATACTGCCATTATTGGAAAAAAAGAAAACCTGAATATGGATGCAGTCCATAAGATGGGAAGTTTTCAGGAACTTGATCTGGAGGAGATTTTTGGGTATTAAAGATAAAAATCTTATTAAAGAGTTGGCTGCAAAATAATTTTCAATAAAAGCTAAGTTTAATGCTAACAATAAAAAAGGTCGGAAGAAAACTCTTCCGACCTTTATTGATAATTGAAATTTGCTACACTATTTTTTAATAGCTTTCAATGTCTGTTTTGTACCGTCGTTCATATGAAGAACGATCATATACATTCCTGCATTTAATTCTCTTAATTGAAGCGTAGAAGCAGGTTTGTCGAAAGTTTTAACCAATCTGCCTGCAATATCCATAACAGAAATTGATTTCACATTCTTGATGTCCGAAATATTCAATACATCAGAGAATGGATTAGGATAAACCTTAATGTTGTTTTTCGTAAGATCAGTTTCTGATGTTCCAAGACAAACCGAAGAATCTGCTGTAGCGGTAACCTGTTGTCTTGCTGATTCACATCCTGTTACAACTTTCCAGTCATAGAAATAATAATAGCTGGTTGATGTAGTGTTCCCTGAACAGCAATTTCCATTAGTAATAGATAATACGCCCGGTACTGTAAGTGGATAAGATCCCCAAGTTGTTCCGGATTCTCTTATTAATCCTGTAACAAGACCTGTTCTTGTCATCATCATTAATTTGTAATTAGTACCCACAGGAACCGTAAAGTTAAGAGGGACATAAGTTTTAACCGGTGTTGCGTTACCTGTTAAATTTACCGTAATAGATTCGATAGTCGTTGCCGGAGAGACACTTCCATCCTGTAAAGCAATAGTTACAGTTCCGGCACCGGTTCCGGTAGGATAAACATATACTCCTTCTAATGTAAAACTAGTTATTGCATTGAAAAATAAACCTGCTTCCAAAGTATAACCGCTCGTCGAAATAGCGTTCGTTAGACCAGCTGAATTGGTAGATCCTGTTGAGGCAGTTGCCCAGTAACTTGTAGTCGAATTTATTGATGGAGTAGTGAAAGAATTACCTGTTGCTATCGCAGTACCACCATTTGCAGAACTATACCAGTTTATTGTTGCTCCCGTATCTGCAGTAGCAGAAAGGGTTGCTGTGTTCCCGGGACATACGGTAGCTCCTGTTGTTGATAGAAGTGCTGGTGGTTGACATAAAGTTCTGAAAGAGCTCATTGCAGTCCAAACGCTTCTGTCTGTACCGATACACACAGATCTTACCCAAACATAATAAGTCGTACTATTAAGCAGATTTCCAATCGTAACAGATGTTGTAGTGGATGTTAGAGAATTGGTTGCATCTAATACAGTGCTAGATGTAGGTGCTGTATTGGAGGTGCTGTAGTAAACTTCATATCCATTTGCAGGAGTCGTTGAAGGAGCTGTCCAAGATGCAGTAGCACTGTTTGCTGTTATTGTAGCGCTATTAACCGTTAAAGCGGTTGGGACAAAGCATGTTGGTAGTGTGGTAAATGATGCTGAAGATGTCCAATTACTCTTGTCTGAAGAAGAACAAGCTGATCTTACCCATACATAATACATTGTAGAAGGAGTCAGACCGTTTATTGTAGCAGAGTTTGTAGCAGAGGTAACAGAGTTTGTAGCATCAAGTACTGTACTCATTGTAGGAGCAGTATTTGAGGTACTGTAATAAACTTCATATCCATTAGTTGGATTAGATTGTGAAGCTGTCCATGTAACTTGTGCCTCATTAGCTGTGATTGAAGAACTTGTAATCGTTGGAGCAGTCGGAGATTTGCAGGTAGAGGGTGTCCACATAAATGTTAATCCTGAAGCAGGAAAGTTGGTATTGTCTCTGGATACGTTAGAACTGTTAGAGGTTCCCGGAGACGTACTGTCCCATGGATTTCCTACAGCACCGATTCTGTTATTAAAATCCGTATTAGTAGCACCTCTCAAACCGATCTGATTTGTTCTTGAAGTAGTATTAACGTTGTAGTACGGCCCGTAGACGGTAGAAATTACATTAGTGGTTTCTGATAACCTTAATTGGAAGTTAAGGTAATTACTTCCTGAAACAGAAGCATTAAAGTCATTATATCCTATCCATTCAATAACAAATACTCTATTGGGTGCTGTACCTTCAACAGAAGTTAAAACTTTACCGGATCCATATCTCACAACAGCAGCAGAAGAACTGGAAGTAGCAGGTGCAGACATAGTTATAGTTCCCGCAGTTTCATCGAAAGCTGTAATAGTTGCATTTAGAGGTATTCCATTAACGTTGTTAAGTGTTTTACCAATTTCGATTCCTTTAAAAGAACCCACATTGGTGATAATATCTGACCCACTTGTAGTAACTCCTGATGTAATAAATACTCCCCATAAATCTCGGTTCATAACACCAACAGCACCAGAATATCCTGTAGATGAAGATATTACAGTAGCAGCGTTACTCGTAGTTGAACCAAATACAGCACCTCCGTTGGAGTTTACATAAATTGAAGTGTAATCTGTGCCGTTGAAATTAAAATTGAAAGGAATTGTTACAGTCCACCCTGTGGTGTCATTGGTAGTGGAAGTTGTAGCTTCACTTCCGGTAACGATTGTGCCTGTAGATGCAATACTGCTAAAGGTTCCGTTGCTTTGTGAAAAAATGTAATCACTTACTTGTGCATTTAAACCCTGGATTGCTCCAAATAATGCAAGAACCGAAATCCCTGCTTTTTTTAAACCGTTACTGCTCCACAGTGACGGACATTTGTAGTGTTTTCTCATATTCAGTTTGATTTATATAACTTTTGCAAAAGTAGACAATCTATAAATATAAATGATATAT
>JAANMY010001484.1_pt1 | contig 26238 bp, 18 predicted proteins | sample 7279691 | NCBI WGS metagenome assembly JAANMY01 (sample SAMN14094543, study PRJNA606508) | bioreactor metagenome | isolation source: A lab-scale SPAN reactor treating ammonium-rich wastewater day 388 | place: Ireland: Galway | collected 2018-02-07
CTTCGACGTCGCCTGCGGAACCAGCCACAGCCTCCTCGCAGCCCTGGGCGGCGAGATACTGGCATGGGGCAGCAACTGGTTCGGCCAGATCGGAGACGGCTCCGCAGCGCTGACACGGCTCACGCCCGTCCTCGTGTCCGATACCGTAGGGGTGGTCGGTGTCGCGGCGGGGGATGCCCACAGCATGGCCCTGCAGTCCTCCGGCGGTGTCTGGGCCTGGGGCGTCAACGACCACGGCCAGCTCGGCGACGGATCGACCGTCGATCATGACACTCCGGGACCGATCTCGGCGCTTGCCGGCGTGACCCAGATCGCCGCCGGATGGTCGCACAGCCTCGCAGTCTCATCCATCCGCACTGCTACGCTGATCGTGCCTCGCGTCGTAGGGGCGGCAGGCACGAGCGTCACGCTTGTGGCCGACATGATCTCCCTGGACGATCCGCAGCCGGGCCGCCTCGTCGACTTCAACCTCGATGGGGCCTACATCGGTTCCGCCGTCACCGACGGCACAGGACGAGCGACCGTATCGGTCGTTCTGCCAGGAGTCGCCAATCCCGGCTGGTATCCGATCGAGGCCACATATGCAGGCGAGCCCGATCTTCTCGCGTGCACCGGACTTGGCTGGCTCGAGGTATCCATGGTGAAGCTCCCTACGAGCCTTTCGGTCCCCGACCGGACGGGGACGATCACCGGGTCCGTCACCCTCCGCGGCTATCTCAAGCGCGTCTCCGACAGCGCCTGGCTCAACGGGCGTACGGTCTCCTTCGCCATCGACGGCACCGGCGTGGGCTCCGGGATCACAGGCGCGGCAGGCTCACCGGGTAGAGCCGATCTCAACTGGGTGATCCCCTCGGGTCCCGCGCTCCGGGCGATCAGCGGAACCTTCGGCGGGAGTCCGACATATGAGTCGAGCGCCGATGCCGGTGTACTGACCTGCCAGACGTGGGCAACCAAGATGGCCGGGTTCGATCGGACCGCCCGGATCACCCAGCAGACCGAGCTCAAGTGTCGCCTGCTGACCACGACCAACGTTCCCCTCTATGGCAAGCCTGTGGACTTCTTCGTGGACGGCAGCTTCGTCATCACACGCACCACCGATACCCAGGGCTACGCGAAGTACCCCTATTACACGGTTCCCAACGGTGCGGGAGCCGGAACGCGCACCATTCTGGCGAGCTGGCAAGGGAACGGCGGCTACCTGGCCTCAAGCAAAACCGCCACCCTTACCGTCCAGAAGGCGATCCCCTACATATGGGTCATGCCGCGCACTACCACTCCCGGCGGCATCGCGAACCTCTATGCCTACTTCCGGCGGCTCTACGATAACCAGAAGCAGGACGGCAAGACCGTCGCGTTCCGAGTGGACGGCACCGTGGTCCAGTCGGTCGTCACGGACGCCGGAGGCGTCGCCCGGTACGCCTATCCCACCGTTGAGGCTCAGGGCGTCTACCCGCTTCGCTGCGAGTTCGGCGGCGACGCCTGGGTCGATACCGGTTACGGGGAGACAACGCTGACGATTCGGTAGGCCTGACGCTCACTGCCCGTGGAGCCTGGCGATCTCCTCGGGCATGTCGATCGCGGTCCCAAGACACAGCGCGTCGCGGCAGTATCCAGAGCGGCGCGTTGCCTGTCCCGCGCCGACGTACAGCCGCAGGGCAGGAGCAGGCCTCCGGAGCGGAGGACCGCGAATCGGCACGGCCCGAACTCATACGGAGTCCGAGCCTCCAGGTCCCATGCGCCATCATACCGTGCAGCATGGGCATGCGATACGGACCGACTGCGGGTCCGGTATCGGTCCGCAGGGCGTTCGTGTATAAGATGGTAGGAACGCGGCGCACTAGATTCACGAGGAGAGGTCACGCCATGGTATGCCCCCGTTGCCAGCGAGAGAACGCCGAACGAGACCGGTTCTGCGGCGCATGCGGAGCTCCGCTAACGCCCGAAGCCTCCGCTCCGAACCCCGAGCGGCCGACGACGGCGCGGCCCGACGCTCCCAGGCGCGCTGGCTCCGCTTGCGCCGTTGCGGGCATCGCCCTGCTGGTAGGGTGCGCGGCGGCCCTCGGCTTCCTGGCGATCATCCTTTACCCGCTCTATGTCCATACGCAGGACAGGGGACCGCGCGGCACCTGCCTCGCGAAGCAGCGCGCGCTGATCAGCGCCATGCTGACCTACGCGGCGGACTACGACGGAATGCTCCCTGCGTCCGGCGTCTGGGTCTCCCGGGCGGCTCCCTATATGACCGAACCGCTTCCGTTCCGATGTCCCGATGACCGCACCGGTGACTCCCATTCCTATGCGTTCAACAAGAGCCTCGACGGGGTGCGCCTCAGCCGCGTCCTCGCGCCCGAGAGGGTCGTCTGTGTCTTCGACTCAGATGCGCCGGGCGAATGTCCGGTCGGCGGCCTGCTCGAGGTTGCCCGTCGGCATCCGGGAGGGTCCTACATCGCCGGGTTCGCCGATGGGCATTCCGAGATGGTGATCAAGCAGCTCCGCATCCCGGCGGTCTTCAGCCCCGACCTTCGCCCCGCCGACTGGGGACAGCCTCCGCCCGTTCGCTCTCGCTGAGCGGATAACGAACCCATCCTGAGAGCGCCTGCAGCGCAGACGGGATTCGGCTTTGCTTTATCAGCAGGTATCGTAAGCGTGCACATCATATAGGGAAGCCGAATCCTCGGTCGGAGTCCCGAAGCGCCTCGCGATCCCGGTCGAGAGGCTGCACATGGTTCTCGAAGGCGCCGTGCGAGAAGTTCCGTCGGACGTTGTCCATGCCGGCGCCGACTGGGGGGTGTACGCACTCATGGATTGTGGCGGACGAAATCCCGAACCCCCGGACATACGCGGCTTCGGTCTCACCCTCGCAGACTATCAGCAGGCGCTGTCTGGGCTCGCGCGACTGGCTCTTGCGCCGAGAGGCTTTTCGGACGCCGTATTCGGTCTGGTTACGCCGCTGCATCAGAGTGGAGGGCCGCTTCAACGTCGCCGAGCGACGGAGTCGCGCCGAAGCGACCGTTCAGGTACTGCCGGTCGAAGGGGGCTTTCTTGCGAACTCGAAACTCATCCAGCGAGGCGAGCGTGGTCCGCTCTGCCCCGTCCTTTTCGACCAGCCATATCTGATCCCGCCGGAGGGTGTCCCCGGCGAGGAGGTGTGCACCGTGGGATGCGACAATCAACTGGGCGCCCTTCGGATTGGTCTTCGTTGAGTTGAATAGCCCGATGATATGCCGGGTCAGGATCGGATGCAGCAGCGCATCGAAGTCGTCCACCACAAGCGTTTTTCCCTCATCCAGCACATGGAGTAAGGGAGGAGCCAGCAGTACGAGGGTCCGTGTGCCATGGGACTCGTGCTCATCGAGATCGAACTCCAATCGGTCGGTTGCCTGGCCTGTCTCGGACCAGACGGTATGCTGGGTAAGAACTCGGGGTGGTACGGGCAGGTCGGGGATCTCGAGCGCCCGGTACATCCGCTGGAGCAGCTCCGGCATCTCATCGAGCGATCGGTCGATCACGGACAGCCCCTGGACGCTCGTGTCCATCTCCGCTACGAACCGCGCCGCCCGTGCGCGAAGCGCCTCGTTCGTTCGGAGCATCGTGTAGCCGAAGCTCGTGATCCAGTCTCCTCCTCGTCCGGAGCCGACGGCGATGCGCTCGATCGCGCGGACGACCTGCATGGCGAGTTCGCCATTGAACTGGGCGACGACCGATAGAAACAACGCATCTGGTCTGGTCCTGGGCGTAAGGGATTTCCCTTCCGAGAAAGGCCGGTGGACGGTAATCGAATCGCCGTCGCGGGTAAAGAGGGGTATCTCTCGATGGATCTTCCTGAACAGCCACTCGCGCTGGACGCGCTCTCTGTCGTACTCGAACCCGTATCGAAGGCGGACATCCCCGTCGAGGACTTCGATCTCAAAGGCGGTCGGGGACTCCCTGCGATGGACGGCCAGTCGGAATGGCTCATAGGGCAGTTTCGAGCCCGAAGGCCTCTCGAACGGCCTGACGACCATCTCGGCGAACGTCCCGAGCGCGCGAAGGACATTGCTTTTGCCGGAGGCGTTGGCGCCGAACAACGCCGCCGCTTTCAGGAGGCGGAATCCGCGCTTCACCTCATGGACGGCGCCGGCATCCAGCTCCGGATCGGCAGACCGAAGTCCGGTGGCAGTCATGTCCAGGGTGACCGGATCGAGGATACTCCGGTAGTTCTGAACGGTGAACCGGATAATCACGGGACGTCCTTTCGGCGCATCTTAACGTCTGTATGTGCACGATATATGCATGACAGGCGTATTATACGTTACGATTTATCGGATTTCCTGTGTTCCGCGCGCGGTACAAGGCACGCCGCAGGTCCCGTCTCGGCATCAACCCGGGGGGAGGGGGCGAAAGGTATACTCGTCCAATCAGGCTCCTGCGCCATGATTGATCCTCCATTACGGACGGATTATCTGAAGCCCCATCGCCTGCGTCAAGACCTATTCCGCGCATCCAGCGGACGACGGAGACGAGCGGTATGATCCGCCGGCGTCGACGAGTAGACGCTGCAGGGAGAGGACGCGAACGATGACACCGACGACAATCGACGAGAGGAAACCCGTCTTTTGTGTTGCCGGGGCGGGCAACGGCGGGCTGACCATGGCGGCCCATCTCTCGCTCATGGGCTTCGAGGTACGGCTCTACAATCGGGGCGAGGAACGACTCGAGCCGGTGCGCCGCAGGGGCGGCATCGAGCTGCTCGTACGGGAGAACTGCAACCTGCAGGGCGGCGAGGCGGACATCGCGGTCACGACTACGCGTATGGAAGAAGCCCTCGATGGGGCCGATGTCCTCATGGTTGTGGTTCCCGCTAACGGACATCGGGCCATCGCCCAGGCCGCAGCGCCCTGTCTCAGATCGGGGCATATTGTCATCCTGCATCCGGGTCGGACGGGTGGAGCGCTGGAGTTCCACAATGTCCTCGTCCAGGCAGGGCTCTCGGCCGATGTGATCGTAGCCGAGGCGCAGACGCTCATCTATGCCTGTCGAGTCTCCAACCTCGCCCAGGTGCAGGTGTTTGGCTTCAAGAACACCGTGCCGTTGGCGGCTCTGCCGGCTCACAGCACGCCCGACGTGATTCGGGCGATCCGGCCGGCGTACCGGGAGTTTGTGCCCGGCGACAACGTGATGAAGACCTCGCTCGACAATATCGGAGCGATCTTCCATCCGGCGGTGACGGTGCTCAACTGCAGTCGGATCGAGAGCACCAGAGGGGACTTCGACTACTATATCGACGGGATCAGCCGCTCGACTGCACTCGTTCTGGAGGCGATGGACGCCGAGCGCGTGGCCGTGGGGGCGGCGCTGGGGTTCCATTGTCTATCCGCACGGGAGTGGCTCTACATGGCCTACGGCGCCGCTGGAAGGACGCTCTTCGATGCTATCCGGGCGAACCAGGGCTACTACGGCATACGAGCCCCGATGCAGGTGGATCACCGGTATATCCACGAAGACGTTCCGATGAGCCTGGTGCCGATTGCCTCTCTTGGCGATATGCTCGGCGTTCCCTGTCCGGCCATCCGATCGATCATCACGCTCGCCGAGCTGATGCACGATCGGGACTACTGGGCGGAGGGGCGCACGGTCGAGAGTATGGGGGTCTCAGGGAAGTCGGTCCGGGAGATCCGTCAGACGGTGCTCGAAGGGCTTTCGGCGCCGCCTCCCGCACGGAAAGGGTAGGCCGATGAGTCGCGCGCTGCAGCACGGCGAGATCATCGGCCTCGTCAAGCCCGCCGTCGATGCCCATACTCTGGGACTGGCAACGGTCCGTTCGCTGCTTGGCGACTGCGGCTTCGCCTGCGTCGATGCTCCCGCCCACATTAACGCGCTCGTCGATCGTCCTCTCCACTCGGAAGATGTGGGCGTCATCGAGGCCTGGGTGCGGAGCGCCGGGGTGACGCGGCTGGGCTTCAGCTACCGGCTCGATCCGGGCGAAGGGGTGGAGAAGTTCGAGCGTCTTGTCTGGGCGCTGGGCGCCTCGGCGCTCCTGGTCGATCGAGGCGGTCCGATACGATCCCTCTACTTCGCGGGTCTGCCGGAGGCGTGCCGGGCAGCGGCGGAACGGCTTGGCGATCAGGTCGTTGTCTTCGCTGGAGACGAGGCGGACCACGAGACCCTTCTGAAGCTCGGCGTACCGCCGGAGCGGATCACTGCCAGCATGAGGGACAGCGCGGCCTACGACGAGGCGCGGCTCAGTTTCGGCCGAGAGGTCCTGACTCGGGGGCTTGCTGATGCTGTCCGCCCGCGGGATGATGCGGCGTATCCCGGATTCGGGACGAGGTCCGACACCCTGGAGGCTCGTCTGACGGATGCTCACGCCCGGGGGCTGGGACCGCTCATGCGCGCCCATGTGGGGCCGTACGACGAGGATCGCGAACGGGCAGTGCGCCAGATGATCGCCTGGGCGAGGATGCTGGCGCAGGCCGGCCACCTCGATATCCTCTCGCTGGGAACATCGCAGCTGACTCAGTCCCACTTCGGACAGGACTGGAGTGGGTTGGCCAACGGAGGGGGAGTTCCCATCCAGAACGCGGACGAGTACCGCTCCATCTCTGAAGCCGCTCTCCCCATGCTCGTCCGGACCTATTCTGGGACCCGGAACGTTCCGGCTCTGGCCAGGATCCACGAGCGTGAGCTGAACATCGCGTGGCATGCGCTCTCGTTCTGGTGGTTCTGCAGTCTGGATGGAAGGGGTCCCAACGACCTGGCCGCGAACCTCCGGCAGCACGTCGAGACCTGCGCGTACATCGCATCGACGGGCAAGCCGCTCGAACCGAACGTCCCCCATCACTTCATGTTCCGAGGGGCCGATGACGTGACCTATGTTGTCTCTGCCGTCCTTGCGGCTCGGGCCGCGGCTGCTGCGGGCGTTCGTCATCTGGTTCTCCAGACGATGCTGAACACACCGAAGCGGACCTCGGGCGTTGCGGATCTAGCCCGGGTTCGGTCGATCCTGAGCATCCTTCGATCCAGCGACCTCCGGGGGATGCGCATCACCCTTCAGCCGCGGGCAGGACTCGATTACTTCTCGCCCGATCTCGATCTAGCACGATCTCAGCTCGCCGCCGCATCCGCGCTGATGGACGACATCGAGCCAAGCGATCCCGCCAGTCCCGCCATCGTCCACGTGGTGAGTTTCTGCGAGGCGGCCTATCTGGCAACGCCTCCTGAGGTGGACGAGAGCGTCCGGATCACTCGGGCAGCCCTCCGCCACTACCGGCGCCTCCGCGAGAAGGGGGAGATCGAAAACATGGCCTCGAATGCCGAGGCAGCCCAGCGGCAGGAAGTTCTGGAGCGGGACGCGCGGATGACGCTGCACGAGATTGAGGAGAGTGTGCCGAGCCCCTACTCGGCCGAGGGTCTCGGGCTCATCTTCGCGGCAGGCTTCCTCCCCGTGCCCCACCTGTGGCACTGTCGGGAGGAGTTCCCCGAGGCCGTTCGGCGGCAGACAGCGCTCATCGGCGGCGCGGTTCGAGTCGTGGACGACGCAGGCAAGCCGATCCCGACTGCACAGCGCGTGGCTGAGGCGTCCGATATCGCGCGTCGCTTGACTCGCGCCGACGCACTGTCGTAGGACGGAACACGGTCTCCGGAGCTCAGGACCATCCAGACGTCTCCTCCAGCTCGGTCGCATCCTGCGTGCGCGATCGGGCAGCGCTGCATCCCGATCGACGCCATCGAGGGGTAGCTGGGGGGGTTCCGCAGTTCGCATCTCTCGATATCGAACCCCGGCTGGGGGGTGCGCGGGGAGTGAGGAGCCGTCGGCGGTCAGGTGCGGAGCGGGGGCGGCTTCGGAGCGGGGTTGGGATTGACCGTAACGGCGCGGGCGCCGGTTCGGAGCGTTACGCGACCTGAGGCGGTGACGCGAACGCCGTGGGTACCGCCGTCCGCAAGGCTCACGGTGGCCGCGATGCCGCCGGGTTCGGGTATATGTCGGACGTCGGTCACCGGGCAGGGACGGCCGGCGGGGGCAGGCGCGAAGACGTAGAGCAGGTGCACGACTCCTGAGGCCCGAACCGTGTAGTAGACGCAAGGTCGGGGATCGGCGCCCGTCCGCCCGTGTCTCTTCGGGAGCCAGCCCTGAACGACCGGTTGGATCTGGGCGGAGACGATGCGGCTGGCAATGGGATGTTCCGATATCGGCAGAATCGTGATGCGGGGTCCGGTTCCCTTCGAGGTCAGGCGGCCGGAGGCGGCGTCCAGATCGACCTCGTCATCGATGTGAAACGTGCTCTCGTACGTGTGCTCCAGCCGATCGTCCGACTCGAGGGTGTCGCAGACGATCCAGTACGTGGACTTGACGAATAGGACCCGACGCCTGTGCAGGATGTTGCGGCGTTTGTCTGGGCCCCATGTCTCCTCCGGCAGTCCGCCGTAGGTGGCCGAGGCGTAGTCGTACCCGGGTTTGGTGACCCATTCCATGGCGACCGGGGCCTTGACCACGTAGCCGTCACGCGGGCCGCCCCTGCGGTTTTGCTCGAGCCCGTCGACATGGATCACGTTATGACCCCGAGCGGACAGGACATAGCGGCGCATGTCGGAGGCGTCGTATGCGTAGGATCCGGCGTCGAAAACGAAACGTTTGCCGTAGGCGTGCAGGACGAAGGATAGCTTATCCTCGTGCTGATGGCCGTAGCCGAACGGCCCGCAGTCCATCATCAGGTATCGCGCATTCGTGGTCCAGTCGGACCGCATCACCGCCCAGCCCGCGAATGGGAAGCGGCACGATCGTTCCCGGGGCTCCCGGCCCTGCGCCCCGTCGGAACGGATCCACGCCCAATCGGCACGTTGGGGGAACAGCGTGAGTCCTTCGCCGAGTATCCGGCGGACGTCGATCGCCCACGAATCGTTGACGGGGGGCACATCGCGATCGGGCGACATCGCGCGCAGGTTCATGGCATACATGCGCTCGAGGCCGCTCTGGTAGCCGTCCGGGAGGGCGATGCCGTTCAAACGGGCCAATCGAAGTGCGCCGACGAAGTTGCCCAGCGACACGTTATGGTATCCGGGCGTCAGTTCGATCTGGACGCCGTCGGGGTAGACCTGTCCGTCGATTTCGCGGCGGAGCCGGCTGAGGGCGTGTTCGGTCCATCGTCCGGCGTTCTTGAACTCGGGGAAGAGCGCCCCGACATGCAGCTGGCCGTTCGCCTCCATGCAGAGCCAGTTGCCGCCGGTCGGATAAGCGTCGAGGTACTCCGCGTGGAGACGCATGCAGTCTACCATGGCGAGCAGAGCCTCGTCGGGGAAGACCTCGGGATGTCGGACCAACCGGTGGTAGATCTCGGGCCACGAGTCGAACATGCGTATGCCCGCTTCGATGGTCCTCCAGCGGGAATAGGGGGAGTTGAGCGCGCGTCCCTCGGGTGGGGGATTCTGGCGGATCCAATCGGTGATCTGGGCGGCCAGCTCCCGGCCGTAGTCCGGGTTGCCGGTCGTGGTGAAGGCGCGGGCCATGGCCGTCCAGGCCGAATGGCGGTTCCATTGCCAGGTCCATTCGTGGTCCGGCGCATCGGGCGAACCGGGCAGGGTCGTGGGGTTGTACCCCCAGTCGATCTCGGGACCGAAGGTGTGCCGGATGCCGACCGACTCGAACGTGTGGCGCATCGTCAGGTCGGCGATCTCAATGTCGGCCTGTGAACCGGGCGGCGGCGTCGAGGGGTCGAAGAACCAGAGGGGCCGGCTCCGCGCTCGGAGATGTCGGGCGAACGCCGCTCTGGCCGAGCTGGGGTCCGACCGGGCGGAGCGCACCTCGGCTAACTCCGGACGGTCCAGGTCGAGGGCGTCCAGCAGCGGATCGGCCGATGGTCCCTGTTCCGCGCCGACGCACCATGCGACGAGTCCGGCGCAGACTTCGCGACGTGTGGGCCTGACGCTTGGTTGGTCGATCCTGCGCTCCATGATGTCGAGTACGCGGCGAGGGCGGTTGATTCCTCCGCCGGAGCACGAGATGGGGGAGGAAATCGGCGAATGCAGCAGTATGCTACAATATCCGGTTGATCGGCTGAACCACAGCCGTATCATGGCGTCTTAGCCTATGGGAGGTATGCCGTACGTTGATTGATACCAGCGACTTCCGTAACGGATTGTCCATCGTGCAGGATAACGATATCTTTACGATTGTGGAGTTCCAGCACGTGAAGCCCGGCAAAGGCGGTGCGTTCGTTCGCACGAGGCTGAAGAACGCACGGACGGGCGCAACGATCGAAAAGACATTCCGGGCCGGCGAGAAGATGGAGCAGGCGCGTATCGACCGCAAGCCCATGCAATATCTCTATCAACAGGACTCGGAGTATTACTTGATGAACACCGAGACCTATGATCAGATCAGCGTATCGGAGAGCCTGATCGGGGCTCCGGTCAAGTATCTGAAGGACGGCATGGAAGTAACCATTGTCGAATGTGACGGTACTGTCATTGGCGTAGAGGTGCCGTTCTTCGTCGAGCTGGAGGTGGCTGAGACCGATCCGGGTGTGCGCGGCGATACCGCCTCGGGCGGATCAAAGCCAGCGGTTCTTGAAACCGGCGCGGTCATTCAGGTGCCGTTTTTCGTGGATGTGGGCGACCGCGTCAAGGTGGACACCCGCACCGATACGTATCTCGAACGCGCCAAGTAGCCGCTTCGCAAACGAACCAACCGCGCGGCGATTGACGCGCTGAGGAGAGCCATGCGCATCCAACCGCGGCGCGAAAGGGTCTCGACAGCCAGGCTCGAACAGACCTTCTTCGATTGGATGAAGAAGCTGATGCAGCTTGCCGCCGTCGGCCTGGTGGTCCTGGCCGGGTACCTTGTCTGGGGCATCGTCTCCGGGGGCCTTGGCAGCTGGGATACGCTGGGCGCCGACGCCCAGGCCCGCATCGGCGCGAATGTCCAGCAAACGCTGTTCTACTTCAACCTCACCCTTGGCGTGCTCCTGCTGACCAGCGCGGTGATCTACTACGACGAGGAGTCGCTGGGCTATATTCTCGTCGTCGCAGCTCTGGGCCTCTATTTTGGGACCCCGTTCCTCGTGGAGAGCATGTCCGCCGGGCAGGTGGAGGCATGGCAGCAGAGCCGCAATGTGCCGATGCTCGCCCTCTACCACGAGGCGCGTGTCGCAGCCCTGATCCTGATCGTGCCCGGGGTAGCCCTATCGCTCTACGACATCGTACAGCGCGCTCTGATGGCAGGACGAGGCGAGCGGGCTCCGCGGACCGCCATGAAATACGGCGGCGCTACGGAGGAGATCGCTCCGGCGGGCAACGCCCTCATCGGCGTGATGGCGACCTGCTGGCAGCTCCCCTTCTGTCGCGAGGCGCTGCGGGTGCGCTGTCCGATCTATCATCTGAAGCGGCGGTGCTGGCGCGAACGGGTTGGCTGCATGTGCGACGAGGTGAGCATCCGGGAGTCGCTCAGCCGCTTTTTCGATAAGCCGGAGAAGACGGGCAATCTCGACTTCGCGACGGGTCTTGACGCCGGGCAGGCGGCCGCCGAGGGCAGCTCGGTTCGTACCGGGAAGCAACCGGAGATCGCCCGGATGCCGGAGATACGACGCGATCAGATTCGGATACCGAACGACACGCGTATCCCGATGTCGGTGAAACGACAGCGGTGCCGCGAGTGCATCATCTACAACGAGCATCAGCGGCTGAAGTACCAGTTCCTGGGTCCGATCGTTACCCTGATCGTGCCTGCGTTAGCGGCGCTCAAGTTCGAGTATCTCATGGACACGCTGAAGCATGCGCTCAGCAGCGTCGATCAGGCTATGGCCCGGCTTTCCTTCGATCCGCAGGTGCGCGAGGTTGGCCTCGCATCGGCCACTTCCAGCAGCGATGTCGCCAATATCATCATGATCGCGTGTCTCGTCATCATGGCGACCACGATGGCTCTGCGCGCCCTCGAATACGCGATCTTCACCCTGAAGCTATGAGCGATATCGTCGAGCAGATCGTGAATATGGCCGTGCGGTCCGGCATCCGATCGGTGGAGGTAACGGCGCCCGGGATCAAGGTAAAGGTGCGACGCAAGCCGACACCGACCATAGCCCCGGCTTCTACGGGGCTGATGTCGGAGGGCGTTGCGAATCCGACGCCGCCGCGGCCTCGATCCGTTCAGCCATCTCTCGGAGCGATGATACGGAGCCAGCGAGTGGGCATTTTCCATCACCTCCAAACGCCGGTTGATGTGGGGCATGCGATACAGATGGGGCAGATCCTCGGCGTCATCGAGTCCATGCGCGTTCCGAGCGATGTCCGGGCCACCTGCGAGGGACTCATCGCCGAGGTCCTGGTCGAAGACGGCTCCGCCGTGGAGTACGATCAGCCCCTGTTCGTCCTCTTTGCTCGACGGGGCGATACGGAGGAGGGGCGGTGATGGCCAGACAATCCGGGCGCGAAGCCGGTCTGAACCTCATCGAGCTGGTGGTTGTGATCGCGATCCTTGCCGCGATTGCGGCGTTTGTTATGCCGCGGTACCTGCAGGGCTCATCGAAACGGGCCGATGGCCAACGAGGCCCCGTCGCGGCCGCTCGGGACACGGTCTGCAAGAGCAATCTGTCGCAGGTTCGCACGAGCCTCCAGACCCTCGCAGCAGGCGATCCCGACGGCCGGCCTCCCTCCGATTTGGCGGGGTTGGGCCTGCCGGCGGAGGTGCAGCGGTGTCCGATCGGCGGAGAGCCGTACCGATATGACGCGGCATCGGGCCGGGTGCAATGCGTGCATCCCGGGCATGAGGCCTATTGATGCGCCGCGACGAGGCGATCCGTTGAGGGCCGCGGGCGCCATGGCGTACCGGCTCATCGCCGCTATTGGGCAGGGGTAATGTATAAGAAAGTCCTCATCGCGAACCGGGGTGAGATCGCCGTCCGGATCATCCGAGCGTGTCAGGAGATGGGCATCCGCTCGGTCGCGGTCCATTCCACGGCCGATCGTGAAGCGCTCCATGTCCGTCTTGCCGATGAGGCGGTGTGCATCGGGGCGGCGGCCAGCCGCGACAGCTACCTCAATGCCCCGAACATCATCGCGGCGGCCCATATCACCGGCGCCGATGCGATCCATCCTGGCTACGGGTACCTCAGCGAGCAGGCCGCCTTCGCCGAAGCGTGCGAGGCATGCGGGATCGCCTTCATCGGCCCGACTGCGTCGGTGATCGAGCACATGGGCGACAAGGCAAAGGCGCGGGAGATCGCGCGTCGAGCCCGGGTGCCGATCGTGCCCGGGTCCGATGGACCGGTATCGGGGGAGTCCGATGCCGCCAGGGTCGCACACAAGATCGGCTTTCCGCTCTATATCAAGGCGGTCGCTGGGGGCGGCGGTACGGGCATCCGGCTGGTATCGGAGGCCGACGATCTTCCGCAGGCCCTGCAGATGGCGATGTCGGAAGCGGATGCCGCCTTCGGTCGCCCGGAGGTCTATCTCGAAAAACTGATACCGAACCCCCGTCATATCGAAGCCCAGATCATGGCGGACCACCACGGCCACGTGGTCCATCTGGGACTGCGCGAATGCTCGGTCCAGAATAAGCGCCACAAGAAGCTGATCGAGGAATGCCCAGCGAGCGATATACCAGCCGCGCTGAGCGCGAAGATCGCCGAGGCGGCGGTCCGCTTTGCCCGATCCGAAGGGTATCGGAACGTCGGCACGATCGAGTTCCTCGTGGACCAGCGAGGCGAGTTCTACTTCATGGAGGCGAACACCCGGCTCCAGGTCGAGCATCCGGTAACCGAAGCCGTTACCGGCATCGACATCGTCCAGGCGCAGATACGGATCGCGGCGGGCGAGCCCCTGTGGTTCACTCAGAAAAGCGTCCGGTTCAGCGGTTGGGCGCTCGAATGTCGGATCACCGCCGAAGATCCCGAACAAAACTACGCGCCGCAGACCGGTCGGCTGGAGGATATTCGCTGGCCCGGCGGACCCGGTGTCCGTATCGATACGCATATCTACCCGGGCTATGAAGTGCCGCCGTACTACGATCCGATGCTTGCGAAGATCATCGTGTGGGCGCCGACCCGCGGTGAGGCCATCGCCAGAATGGAACGCTCGCTCAGGGAGACGATGATCTCCGGTGTGCCGACCAACCTCGGTCTCCATCGGAGGATCATGGTCGATCCCTTCTACCGCAAGGGCGCCGTCGATACCGGCTACATCGCCCGACAGATGCCGGATGCCGCGAACGCGAACCCGGAGTCACCGTAACCGCCCGCCCCGCATGCACGAAGGAACGTTGGCATGATGAACGACCGAGAACGATATCTGGAAACCCTCCTCTTCGGATCTCCGGATCGGATCCCATTCAGCCCGGGCGGCCCTCGCGAATCGACGCTCAGGGCGTGGAGGGCGCAGGGGCTGCCCGAGGACGTCTCATGGTATGCCCGCGTCCGAGAGTTGATCGGGCTGGAGCCGCCGAGCTCGAAACCTCGCCCGGGCGTCTGGCTGCGTCACACGATGATCCCGGAGTTCGAAGAGAAGGTCATTGAAGAGCGAGAGGACTCCCTGATCGTCCAGGACTGGAAGGGGAACATCTGCGAGATTTCCCGCGACTTCGATGTATCGTATCTACGGTACGCCAAGGACTTCGTGACCCGCCGGTGGATCCGTTGTCCGGTTGAGTCCCGGGCCGATTGGGAAGCCATGAAGAGGCGCTACGACCCGGAGGATCCGGCCCGCCTGCCGGCCGATCTGGAACAGCTCGCTCCGACGCTGGCAGAACGGGACTATCCGATCGGCGTGGCTCTGCACGGCCCGTTCTGGCAGATGCGGGAGTGGCTCGGGTTCGAGGGTCTCTGCATATTGTTCAAGGATGACCCTGATCTGGTGCGCGACATGGTCTCGTTCTGGACCGCCTACTGCTCACGGCTCCTCGAGCGGCTCCTCGCCGTGGTTCCGGTCGACTATGTGCACGTCTCCGAAGATATGGCGTACAAGGTGAAACCGATGGTGGGGCCGGATATGGCGAGGGAGTACCTCAGTCCGTGCTGGTCGCAGTGGAGCGACATCCTCCGATCGTACGATGTGCCCATCTACGACATGGACAGTGACGGATTCGTCGGGGACTTGATCCCGGTCTGGATCGAAGCGGGATTCAACGTCTGCGATCCCATGGAGGTGGCGGCCGGCAACGACCTGTCCGTATTCCGCAGCGAGTTCGGACAGAAGATCGCCTTCATCGGAGGCGTGGACAAACGGGCCATGGCCGCCGGCGGCGCGATTCTGGAAGCCGAGATGGCCCGGCTGGAGCCGGTTGTACGGTCGGGCGGATACATTCCGGGCTGCGACCACGGCATTCCGTCCGACGTGAGCTGGTCGAATATGCTCGCCTATTCGGACATCCTTGCCCGAATGACGGGTTGGAAGGACGCCTGAGCGTCGGGGATTGGGTCGGGCGCAGCCCGGGGAGTTCTATGCGTTCGGCTCACCCAGTACCGTATCCGTCGGTGAATGGCCGTTATTGCTGGACTCGCTTCGTGGTTTGTAGGAGATCACGCGGGATACACCCGGCTCGGGCATGGTGACGCCGTACCAGTAGGGCGCACTCTCCATCGTGGCCGGATTATGAGTGATGATCACGAACTGGGTCTCCTTCGCGAAGTCCTTGACGAGCTCAATGAACTTCTCGACATTGGGACCGTCCAGCGGAGCGTCGACCTCGTCCAGCAGAACAAACGGGCTGGGCCGGATGGCCAGCAGGCTGAAGAGCAGGGCTACAGCGGTCAGCGCCCGTTCACCACCCGATAGAAGAGCAAGGTTCTGCGCTCGTTTTCCGGGCAGCTGCACGCTGATCTCGATGCCCGTTTCCAGGATATTGTCCGGCCGCGTCAGGCTCAGTTCGGCTTTGCCTCCGCCGAACAGGCGCACGAGTAGCCGTTGGAACTCGGTTCGTACGGCCTCGAGCGTCGCCATGAACACATCCCGGGTACTCCGATCAATCTCCGAAATGGTCTCACGGAGCGAGGCCGAGGCGCTTTCCAGGTCCGTACGTTGGTGCGCGAGGAAGTCGAAGCGCTCCGTCAGACGGGCGAACTCCTCGACCGCGCCGGTATTGACCAGACCCATCGCTTTGATCTCGCGGCGCAGGCGGCCGATCTCATGCGTTGTATCACGATCCACTTTCGGCGGCTCGACGGTTGCCAGCGCTTCTTCAAGGGTGACGGAATACTCATCGGTCAATCTCTGAGCGGCCTGGCCCAGCTGGATCTCAAGACGCGCTAGCTTGAGATCGGCGTCATGGAGCGACTTCATCGTGGCGCCGCGACGGGAGGCGGCGGAGCGGATCGCTTCGGCGGTCTGGACGCTCGCCTCTCGCGTTCGAGATCGTTCCCTGCGCCAACGCTCGTGCTCGGCTGCCGCAGCTTGCAGCGCGCCTTCCGCGAGGGTGCGCGAGTGGCTGAGCGCTTCGACACGGGCTTCTGAGTCGAGACTGGTTCGCCCCAGACCCTCACGCTGATCCTGGCGTGAACGCCGTTCGGCCCGGGTCTCGGCGATCGACACCCGAAGAGACGCGAGGCTCTTGCCGAAACCCCGTACCTGCTCCTTCAATCGGCTGTGTTCGATCTCGAGCGCCGTCACGGCTTCTCGGGCCTTAGTGACACGCTGGGCTGCGGCTTCGGCTTCGGTCCGTGCCCTGGTCAGCGTTTCGTCAAGGGCGATATCCTGTGCGCCATGTTCTGCGAGCGCTTGTTCCCAGGCGTTCGCCTCAGCGGTGACCTGGGCAAGCGTTTCGGCGACCCGCGCTTTGTGCGCCATGGTATCGGCGAATCTCGCCCGAATCTGAGCTTCCTCTCGTCGTCCGGTCTCCAGAGCCTGGGCGGCCGTCGTCCGGTCGGCGGCCCGCCGAGCAGCAAGATCGTAGGCGTCTCGGGCCGTCGTCTGTGCGGTCTCGGCGACCGTGCGCGCTTCCTTGACCGAGATCTCGAGCTGGTGAATCTCCTTTTCGATGTCGCGGAGTTCGCGTGTGAGATCGTCCATCTCTCCTTTGCGGCTGACCAAACGGGCGCCTCGGCCGCTCAGGGAACCGCCGCTCACCGCACCGCCCGGTGTGATGAGCTCACCCTCCAGAGTGACGATCCGGCTCCAGCCGCGAACCTGCCGGGCCAGGGCCCAGGCCGCATCCAGATCCTCAGCGATCACCGTTCGGTTCAGGAGTACGTTGATGGCACGCTGGTACTCCGGCTCAACCTCTACGAGCTCCGAGGCGATGCCCAGAATGCCGTGCCGCCCTCGGACCGCCGACGCCGACAGAGGCTCCGGAGGCTCGAGGCTATCCAGAGGCAGGAAGGTGGCTCGACCTCGTCGACCGGCTTTGAGCCACTCAATCGCGCGTCGCGCTTCGCCAGCGTCTGTACAGATGATATTCTGTGCTGCCGAACCCAGCGCGACATCCAGCGCGATCCGCAGGCGCTCAGGCACTCGCAGAACATCTGCGACGGGGCGATACCGGCCATGAATATCGCTGGATGCGGCGCCCGCAAGAACCGCACGCACGCCCTGGAACAGTCCTTCACCGGCGTCATGCATGTCACGCAGCGTCTCAAGGCGGCTCTTCCGCTCTACAGCGCGTCGATGCGCGGCGCCGAGCCGTGCCTCACAACGCTCTAGATCATCAGCGGCCGCGCGATGCGTTTCCTGTGCGCCGGCCTGAGCCTGCTGCGCCATATCGGCCGCTTGATCGGCCCCCTCCAGCGCCTGACCGAGCTGGACAACCCGGTCGGCAGCGCTGGATACCAGAGCCTTTTCGTCCTTCAGGACCTCGTCAAGCTCAGCCAGACGTCGGCCCGATTCGTCGATCCGGGCGCGACAGGCGGCCAGTGCGGCTTCACGGCCGGTCCGTTCGGCGATGAGCTCCCGCTGAGCCGCCATGTGATCCCTGGCTGCCGCTGCGGCACTCTCTGAGGTCTCCTCAAGGCTCCGATGGACGTCGATCGCTCGTTCAAGGTTCGCCGCGGTGCTCTCGAGGGCGACGACGGCCCGGTTGTGGGCCGATTCCTCCCGGCGCAGGGTGTCGTGCAGCGCCGTTTCCTTCTGCGCCAATGCCTGGAGGTCGGCATCGATCCGTTCAGCGGCAGCCGTTGCATTCTGTGCGCGCTCGAGATTCAGCCGCAGTTCGTGCTGAATCCGTTCGAGTTCGGCTGATGCGGCCTGATGGGCCAGTGCAGCGCTGTCGTACGCCCGATCTGCCGCATCGTACTCATCCTGAGATCGCGCGGAATCCCGTTCCAACTCGGCAGTCTGTGCATCGAGAGCCCGGATGGTCTCGATATATCCTTCGCGATCGTTGCGGACCGCATAGATCTCGTAATCGGCGCGATGGACTTCCGAAATCAGCAGGTCGACCTCGATCGAACGCAGGCGTTCGACCGCCGCCAGATAACGCTCAGCTACGGCCGCTTGGTCCCGAAGGGGTTCCCGTTGATGGTCGAGTTCGGCGATGATGTCGTGGATTCTGGTGAGGTTTGTTTCAGCGCTCTCCAGTTTGCGGACGGCTTCCCGCTTTCGAGTCCGGTATTTCTGGACTCCGGCCGCCTCCTCGATAAGCTCTCGGCGATCCTCGGGGCGAGCCGATAGGACAGCATCGACTTCGCTCTGCGTGATGAATGAGTAGGCGCCGCGGCCCATGCCCGTATCGAGAAACAGATCGACGATATCCTTGAGGCGGCATTGCGAGCCGTTGATGGAATAGCGACTCTCACCAGATCTGTAGATCCGCCGAGCGATCGCAACTTCCGTAAAGTCGATCGGGAGACGCCCCTCGCCATTATCGACAAGGATCTGGACCTCGGCCATGCCGAGGGGCTTCCGCCGCTCGGCTCCGGCAAAGACGAAGTCGCGGGTTTCGTCACCCCGCAGCAGTCGGGGGTTCTGCTCTCCCAGGGCCCACAGGATGGCATCCGCAATATTGCTCTTGCCGCAGCCATTGGGGCCGACGACCGCCGTAATCCCTTCGTGGAACTCGATCTCGGTCTTATCCGCGAAGGTCTTGAAGCCGGTCAGTCGCAGCGACCTGAGCTTCACACGTTGTTCCGGGCAGTGCAGTATGGATGCCCCGACACGGCCGCTGCCTGTGAGGAGCGATTGCGTTGCCAGGGGTGCACCGGTGTCGAACACACGGCGCCATTATACCGGAGGAGTCGATCGCTATCGTGATGATGTCGAATCGAGCCCAATGCTGCTCCCGAATACGATCAGGTCTGGTCGGAGAGAGCCGATCCGCACGCCCGGCATCTGCGTGCTGCCGATGGGACGGTTTCGAGGCATTCCGGGCACTCGCGGGTCGGAGGGCCGGCCGGTTCGGGCTCGGGCTTCAAGAGGGCTTTGGTGACCATAAAGACCACGAAGGCGATGATGATAAAGTCGACGAACGTCCCAATCAGATGACCGTACTGGAGGGCGCTTTCCGTGACCGTTCCGTCGGGGGCCGTCACGCTCTTCAAGACGATCCGCGCCTCGCGCCAATCCCCTGCCGGCAGAACCATGCCGACGATCGGCATCAGCAGATCGTCAACGATGGCGGACACCACCTTGCCCGTCGCCGCGCCGATGATGACACCGACGGCGAGCGCCAGTGCATTCGACTTGGTGAGAAACGCTTTGAAATCTGTGAGCATCGTGCGATCCCTCTCTCGCCAAGACATCGTCTCGTCAATCGTCCATCCAGTCACCGGGCCTGCCCATGCGTCGGGATGGGCCAGTCGCTTGCCGATGGCCGACCGGATGTGCGGGCGAATGATTCTTCGCCCCTACGACGGGCAATCCCTGCCTATCGCCCCTTGCCTCGGGGCAGGCACTGGGCCTGCCCCTGCGAAGGCGTGCTCCTGGCTCTCAGCTCTTGGCTCTCAATAAACCACCAACGATCCCTCGCCATAACCGGGTTCGAGCCAGGCGTCGCCGGCAAATGAGGCGCGGATGGTGTGCGTTCCCGGCGCTTCGACGGTGCTGTAGGAGTGCCGAGCAACTCCGGTCGCATCCGTTATCACATCCTGTACGAACGTTCCGTCCACCGAGAACGACACGGTTTTGCCGCTCTGCTTTTTGAAGTCGCCGAGGCGTCGGAAGTAGGCATAGAGGCCGACCGGTGCGCCCTGCGCGCAGGTTTTGGGCATTACCCAGAGATAGGGCAACGCCCGGGTTACGGTGAGTGTGTTGGAGACGCTGGATGCGCTGTACCCGCCGTTGCCGGCCCAGTCGGCCTGGATGGTCCTCGGGCCCTGTCCAGCCCCGTCGACTATCGTGTAGCCGATCTGCGCGCGACCTGTGGTGTTGGTTGTCGCGGAGCCGACGGCCGTGCCGGCAACGCTGAAGTCGATGGTCTTGTTGTAGATCGGCGTATTGTCGGTTCGAAACAGGAAGGCCTTCAATACGGTGTAAGCGCCGACACGACCGGTTCTGTCAAAGCCGACCATCTTCGTTCCAAAGGAGTTGGAGCTCAGGGTGGCCGAAGCGCTGGAGGATTGGGTCAGCGCATCCCCGGCGAATGTCGCCTGGATCGTCCGCACGGCCGCGCCTTCCGTTACGGTCCAGTCGACGGAGGCGCGGCCGGTGTCGTTGGTGATCGCGGTCCCGACCTCTGTTCCTTCTACATCGAAGCGAATGGTTTTGCCAGCGAATGGTGCGTTGTCACCCGTTCGGTACAGATAGGCGCGGAGGGTTACCGTTTCTGAAATCGTGCCCGCCCGGTCCAGCGTATACATCCATGTGCTCTGACCTCCGGTAATGATCAGGGTTCCAGTGTTCGAACACGCCGAAACCGCACCGTCGCCATAATAGTTCACATCGATCGGATGGGGGCCTGCGGCAAGCGATCCTGGGATCGTATAGACGTACTCGGCATGACCGTCGACATCGGAGACGCCCGATCCGAGCTCGGTTCCGTCCACGCTGAACCAGAGGCGCGCATCCTCGATCGGAGCGCTGGTGTCGGCTCGGATTAGCGTCGCCCTGAGGGGGACGACGCTGCCGAAGGTTGCTGCCGCGTCCTCCACGCTGATGGAACCCGGGAAGGCGGCGATATTGAAGTCCTGACCCGGCATGTCGCACCCGGGTGAAACGACGACGTTATTCAGCTTCTGCGTCTCGCCGAAGTAGGTTGCCGAGACGGTGTAGGTTCCTGCGGGGAGATTCATCACCCGGTACCCGCCATCGGTGCGGCTGGACGCCGAGAAGTTCGAGCCGCCGCCCACGGGCTTGGCGACGATGTTGGCGTTCTGGACGACGGTGCCTCGATAGCGAACTTGCCCGGTTATGCAGCCGACTGTGTCCCCCCGAGGATTTGGATCGGTATCGTGATACATGGCACGAAAGACATCGGCAAAGCCGAAGCCGAAGTAGGGATCCCATCCGCCTTCGCCGTCGGCGGCCTGCTGGAGGGCCTGCCAGATCAGCAGATTCGCACCGGGCGTTGCCCGGGTATAGCCCTTCATGCCAGCGTAGAGGGCCGCGAGGCCGGCCACGTGAGGAGCCGCCATGGAGGTGCCCATCAGATAGTCGTAGTTCTGTGCTGCGCCGTAGGTCATCGGATCGTTCAGGGTCACGTAGTAGGTCGGCATGGTACTGTAGACTCCGAGCATCCACATGATATCGTTGTCGAAGTCGCCCCCTGGCGCGCAGATGCCCACGAACGGGCCGTAGTTGGAGTAGGTGGCGAGGGAGAGCCGCGACCTGGCAGATACGGAGAGGACCTTGCTCATCGCCGACGGGTAGTTCAATCGGTCGCTCCCGTCATTCCCTGCCGCTGCGATCACGAGGACGTTCTTGCGCCAGGCGTAGTTGACCGCATCCTGTTCTAGCTGGGAGTACTCGTAGCTGCCCAGCGACAGGTTCAGGATGAGGGCGCCGTGATCCACGGCGTAGACGATCGCCTGGGCGATGTCGGAATCGGTGCCGTACCCCGCAGCGTCCACGACCCGAAGCGACATAATGTTGGCGTTGTAGCCGGTTCCGACGGTTCCGATGCCGTTGTTGGTGGCGGCTGCTGCGATTCCGGCCACATGGGTTCCGTGCCCGTAGGTGTCCGGGGCCTCGGGGGTCACGACGCCGCTGAAGATCGAGGCGTCGAGCGAGCGCAGGAGCTGGCCGCCTTCGTCCACCGAAGTGCCGGTACCGCCAGCGTTGATGAAGTCCGGGTGGTCATAGTCGATGCCGGTATCGATCACGGCGAGGATGACGGCGTCTGATCCCTTGGGCGACGCGGCGCTGTAGTAGCGATCCGGCCAGAGTGTCCAGCCATACACCGCGTTCATCATGTGGGAGTCCCATTTATAGTACAACGCCATGTCCGGATCGGAGGAAATGTTCGTGTCGACGTTGTTATAGGCCGGGTCGTTGGGATCGGCCACCAGCGGATACCGATACAGGCGGGGCGCCACCCAGAGTACGCCGGGATCCTTACGGTATAGCGCGGCGGCCTCATCGACCGAAGGCGTCTCGATGACGATGGCATTGAGCTCAGGAATCCTCTGGATCACCCTGATCACAGCCTTCGTTTGCAGCTTTGCGGCCTTTGTCGCCGCGCCGGGACCCGAAAACTTCACGATTAGCTGACCGGGCACTCGGCTCGGCCGCTCAGAGGCGAGACGCAATGGGGGCAAACCGCGGCGTTCCGCGGACGGTCGCCACATAGCGAACGGGTCCTGAGCGGTGGGCAACGGCGGCTGGACCCGCCACTGCGCGAGCCCTTGTGTCGCTAACCCGCTCAGGAACAGCGCTGATAGGACGCTGAACTTGCGTTTCGATGTCATGGATGTCATCCTTCGGTCCGGTCGACCATCGGGCAATGTGTTGCGTAGTACATTATACAGGGCTGCAACCGCGTCGGTATGAAGCCACGCAAAGCGATGGGGACAACACGATAGGAGACGACTGCCGGCTCAAAGGTGTTCCCGTACCGGGGCTGCGCTGCACGGCCCGACGATCGACGCGGGTACTCTAGCATCAAGATCAATGACGACGGATGGAGGTAGTCGATGGAGACCGAGATTCTGACACGGCCCGCAGTGGAGATCATCGTCGAAGAGGAGGACACACCACAGACGGGTGATGGTCCCCCGATCTTCGGGCGATGCCCGGTCTGCGGCAAAGAGCTTCGCCCGCGGGATAAACGCACCGGCGCTCCAGCGGCCCCGAAGGCCGGGCAAGGATACGATAGTCGAGCGCGATGCAGCGGATGCGGCACGATCCTTGTCTATCTGGGAAGCGGGCGGTGGCGACCGCTGAACGACGACGATCTCTCGGATGACGATCGATTCGCCGACTCGATCGGGCTCGAATAGCCGCGAGACCCCGGACGGCAAGGGAGCGTATCGGATGGACAGACAGTACACCCTGGCGGTGATCGGTGTCGGCAGACCCCGGGGGTCGGATGGAGCCACCGGTTTCGGTATGGCCCACGACCACGTGAAGGGGTTCCTTTCAACGGGTCGCTGCAGCCTGACGGCGGTAGCGGATATCAGCAGGGACAACGCGGAACTCTTTGCCGATGCGTATGGCGGCCCGCGGCTCTACGAGGACTACATCTCGATGCTCCGCACCGAGAAGCCCGATATCGTGAGCATCTGTACATGGCCAGGAGTCCATGCTCCCATGACCTTGGCCGCGATCGACGCCGGCGTCCGGGCCGTCCATTGCGAGAAGCCGATGGCTCCGACATGGGGTGAGGCCCGAAGGATGCACGAAGCGGCCGTCGCATCCGGCGTTCAACTCACGTTCAACCACCAGAGGCGTTTCCTGGATCCGTTCCAGAAGGCCCGAGCCTGCCTGAAAGAAGGGCGCATCGGACAGCTGGTCCAAATGGAGGCGGAGTGCGCCGATCTGTTCGATTGGGGTACCCATTGGCTCGATATGTTCCATTACTTCAACGACGAGATCCCAGCAGAGTGGGTCCTAGGGCAGATCGATGCGAGGGAGGTTCGCACGATCTTCGGCGTACCCCTGGAGCAACAGGGCCTCTGCTGCATCAAGTTCGCCAATGGCGTCCGTGCGACGCTGATGACGGGCTATGAGATGAACATCGGTTGCGCCATTCGACTGATCGGCTCATCGGGGGTCGTCGAGATCGGCTGGGGGCAGCCGGAGCTCGTATTGAGGCACGATGGGGCATGGGGCCCGGTAACGATCCCGGTTCAGGAGGGGATCCATGACCACGCGGCCCACGGGAGGGTTGCAGCCGATATCGTGCGCTGCCTGGATACCGGCGATCGGCCGCTTCTTTCCAGCTACAACGCGGTGCGCTCTACCGAGATCATTTTCGCCACCTATGAGTCGAGCCGGCGCCGGGGTCGGATCGACCTGCCGTTGAATGTCGATGGCTCCGGGCTGCAGGATATGCTCGCAGCCGGGGATATCGGTCCCGGAGAGCCCCGAGCCGCCTGACGGCTGGTTCGAGGAACGCGCGGACGATGGGCGACGAAGGACTGTTTCCGGATTGGGAGCGCCCGCCGGAGCAGCCCGCCGCGGTGGATGGTGTCCATGGCCCGCTGGCGGCGCGGATGCGACCTCGGACCCTCGACGAGTTCGTGGGTCAGGAAGCCATCGTCGGCGCCGATACACCGCTGCGGAGAGCCATCGAGCACGATCATCTGTCCTCGGTAGTCTTCTGGGGACCGCCCGGATGCGGTAAGTCAACGCTGGCCCGGGTCATCGCTAAGACGACTAGCGCCGCCTTCGAAAGCTACAGCGCCGTCACGTCCGGCGTCGCGGACATCCGACAGGTGATTGTACGTGCGCTCGCTCGGGCTCGTAAGGATGGCTCCCGGACCCTGCTGTTTCTGGATGAAATCCATCGATGGAACAAGGCCCAGCAGGACGCGCTCCTGCCCCACGTCGAGGATGGGACGGTGGTTCTGATCGGCACCACGACCGAGAATCCGTTCTTCGAAATCAACGCCCCGCTCCTCTCTCGCTCTCGCGTGTACCGCTTCCAACCCCTCGCGGATGCGCATATCGAGACGCTGATCCGGCGGGCGCTCGCCGATCCGGACCGGGGCCTTGGAGGGCATCGTCGGACCATAACCGAGGAGGCTCTGGAGCATCTCGTCCGAGCGTCGGGCGGCGATGCGCGCCATGCTCTCAATGCGCTGGAAGCCGCGGCCGCCTTCGCGGACTCGGACGGGATCGCGGCCATCAACCTCGAGATGATCGAACAGGCCCTGCAGCGCCCCGCATATGGCTACGATAAACGGGGCGATGGGCATTACGACACCATCTCCGCATTGATCAAATCGGTCCGGGGGTCCGACCCGGATGCGGCCGTATACTGGTTGGCCCGGATGCTGGAGGCAGGCGAAGAGCCGCGGTTCATCGCGCGGCGACTGGTCATCCTCGCGTCCGAGGACGTGGGCAATGCCGATCCCATGGCTCTCGTACTGGCGCAGGCCGCTGCTGAGGCGGTCCACTTCATCGGGATGCCCGAAGCGCAGTTGACACTGGCTCAGGCGACGACCTACCTGGCGACGGCCCCCAAGAGCAATCGGTCCATGGTTGCGCTCCAGCGAGCGCAGGCCGATCTGCGAGCGTGCGGCCCGGCGTCGATCCCTCTCCATTTGCGGAATGCGCCGCACCCGGGGCTGGAGAAGCTCGGACACGGCCTCGGCTATCTCTATCCCCACGACTATGAAGACGGCTGGATTGAGCAGGCGTACCTGCCGGAGGGCGCCCAGACACAACCCTACTATGAGCCGACAGACAGGGGCGATGAAGCGAGGATCGGTGCGTTGATGCGAGCGAAAAAGAGGGGGCCGCCCACCGCTGACGAAATCGATCGTCCCGTCAGGGCAGGCGGCCAGGAGAACGACTGACTACGGAGTGATGGTCAACGATGCCGATCCAGAACCGGCGTCAACGAACAGATCGCCAGCCCATTCGAACGTCACGGTGTGGGCTCCGACAGCCAGCCCCGTCGTATTGTAGAAATGGCGCGCGACGCCGGCTTGCAGTCCAGATCCGGTCACGGCATCGGCGACCCATGTGCCGTCGACCTTCACACTCAGCGTCTTCCCTTCCTGCTTGACCATGTCCGGCAGCCGCCGGACGTAACCGTACAGGTTCAGCACCGATCCGGCCGCCCCTGTCTTGGGCATCACCCAGATGTAGGGCTGGGCAGGCTGGACGGTCAGCGTTGCGGTCTTGGAGACGGCGAGGTAGCCGTCGTTGCCCGTCCATTCCGAGAGGATCGTCCGCGAGCCGGCTCCGGCTCCGTCGGGGACGGTGTAGAACTCATACCTTGCGTACCCTGAGACATCGGTCCATCGG
>JAANMY010001486.1_pt1 | contig 26218 bp, 25 predicted proteins | sample 7279691 | NCBI WGS metagenome assembly JAANMY01 (sample SAMN14094543, study PRJNA606508) | bioreactor metagenome | isolation source: A lab-scale SPAN reactor treating ammonium-rich wastewater day 388 | place: Ireland: Galway | collected 2018-02-07
AATATAAATTAATAATGTTATTAAATTATATTTATAATATTCACTTGTTAACATTTATATAGCAAGGCATGCAATGACGCCGCCCGGTTAAGCATAATGGACGTAACCCCTTCACCCGTTGTTGATCAGGTTGTAGCATGTCTGAAGTGTCATCGCATTCCCATACTGTTAATTTACCCCACCCTTATTATTTGTGGATTGGCCAGCGCGATCCTCTACCCTGGCACCCGTGGTTTGACAGTGCTAACTGCGCCGAAGACATTGCTGCAGTGGGTAAAACACCTGAACTGATTGTACTTGCTGTGCAATCTGAAGAGCAGGATACGCTACTGCTTAATTTGCGCCGCTGTGCCCTTACCTCACATTGCCTGATCCTGGTGCTGCATGAAAGCGCGCTGTCGCCCTATTTAGCCAATGGCCTCTGGAGCAACAATTACAAAGAAAAAGTACAGTTTTATCAGGCACGCAAACAACAACTGAAGCTGGATTATCAGGATGATGTCAGCCATAAACTGCTGGCCTATTTATGGCTGCATGACGACATCCTGCTGCCGCATGCGCTGCCGGCCAAAGCCTTTTTATACCAGTACCCATTGCTAAAAGCCTGGGGCTTAAGCGCTGAAGACAGCTTTAGCTGGTTAACTGGTTTGAAGCAGCAAGGCTATCTGGACGAGAACAAACTGCATAACCGCGTCAGGTTTTGCCCGTCCTGTCGTTCAGGCCACCTGAACTATATTGATGTATGCCCAAGCTGCCACAGTATCGACACTAAGCCACAAAGCAGCCTGCATTGTTTTAGCTGTGGTCATGTAGGCGACCAGAGCACTTTTCGTAAGCTATCAACCTTAAGCTGCCCGAACTGCCTGCAGCAGCTACGCCATATCGGTGTCGACTACGACAGACCGATTGAAAACCAGCACTGCAACAGCTGCGATACGCTGTTTACCGATGCATTGGTACAGGCCGAGTGCCTGCACTGCCACAGCCACACGGCGGTGTCAGACTTGCAGGTGCGCAATGTGTACAGCTACAAGCTGGCCACCGCTGGCCGTACGCTGCTGCGTCAGGGCCGGCTGCACTCGGTATTTAGCCTGACACCGGGCGAGCAAATGCCGGTGGCGCAATTTTACTGGCTGATCGACTGGCAAAATAAACTGGCGAAGCGGCACAAACAGACGCATAGCATTTTGTCGGTGCAAATTTTAAACCTAAATCCGTTTTTAGCCAGTGTCGGCGAAAGCAAGGGACTGGCGCAGCTGGATGCGCTGCAAGAGCGGTTGCGTAACGTGATCCGGGTTACCGATGCCTGCAGCAACTACAGCCGCGACGGCTTACTCATGCTGTTGCCGATGACTGACATTAAGCAAATTAAGCCAGTGCACGCCAAACTGTTAGAGCTGCAGCAGAAGCAAGCCGGCACCGCACTTGAACTCTGCATTAAAGTGGTAAGCTTACCGGCAAACATTGGTGACAATGTGGCCGACTGGCTTACCGACGAGCTGGTAAAGGCCGCGCCGCTGACATGAGCCAGTTCAATACGCTAAGCTACATCCTGCTGGATATGTGGCATGCCATCAGCACGCATTTGCCGTTGCTGGTGTGGCTGCTGCCGCTGGTATTGTTGTACGAGCTGCCGCTGATGCTGCTGGTGGTCAGCGGCATAGTGCGGTTTTACCATCAGCGTTATATGACCATACCGCGCCAGTCGCTGTACCTGCCCGATGTCAGCTGCATTATTACCTGCTATGGTGAGGGCGACGCAGTAAAAGCCACCATCAGCTCATTGGCCGAGCAAACCTACAGCGGCAAGCTAGAAATTATTGCTGTGGTCGATGGCGCCGTGCAAAACAGCCATACCTATCAGGCAGCGAAAGCCGCAGCAGCCGCCTGCAATTTACCCAACCGACGCATCATCGTGTTACCCAAGTGGCAGCGCGGCGGCAGGGTGTCAACGCTGAATGCCGGCTTAAGCGTAGCCAGCGGCGAGATAGTGATGAACGCCGACGCCGACACCTCCTTTGATAACAACATGATAAGCGAAGTGGTGCCCTACTTTGCCGACCCTAATGTACCGGCGCTGGGCGGTGCCTTACGGGTGCGTAATGTTGGCGACAGCCTGCTCACCCGGATGCAGGCGATAGAATATCTGATCTCGATGCAGGGCGGCAAAACCGGCCTGGCACAGTGGAATTTGCTCAATAACATCAGCGGCGCCTTCGGAGCCTTTCGCCGCAGCTTTTTGCAACAAATTGGCGGCTGGGATACGCACACTGCCGAAGATTTAGATTTAACGGTACGCATTAAGCAATACTTTGGCCGTCATCCTCATTTGCGCATTCCCTTTGCCACCCTGGCGATTGGCCATACCGATGCGCCGGCCGATTTAAAAACCCTGGTGCTGCAGCGGCTGCGCTGGGATGGCGACCTGTTATTTTTATACTTTCGTAAGCACTGGCCGGCCTTTAGCCCACGCCTGCTTGGTATGGGTACTTTTATCTTTACCCTGCTGTATGGTTTTATGCAAAACGTGTTAATGCCCTTTGTTATTGTGGGCTACAGCGTGGGCCTGGTGCTGAGCTTTCCGTGGCAGTTTTTAGTCTCTATCAGCGTGACCATTTATTTGCTGTATCTGGCCGCCTTAAGCTTCTTTTATCTGCTGGTGCTTATCGCCATTTCTGAGCGGGTCAGGCAGGACATCCGCTTATTGCCCTTTTTACCGCTGTACCCGTTCTACGCCTTTTTTATGCGTCTGGTCTGCCTGTTTGCCTTGTTAAATGAAGTGGTGCGCCGCTCGCACGAAGAAAGTTCTATGGCCCCCTGGTGGGTGTTGAAACGGGGAAGAAAGTTTTAATGAAAATTAATTATCAGCCAAGCAGCAAAGCCAGCCAGCCCACTGTGGAACAGGGGCTGAAAGTCGACTACGCAGCGGCAAAACGCGGAGCCTATAAAGCGCGCTGGTATATGCTGCTGGCGTTGGTGTTATTGCCGGTACTACTGGTGCTATGGGTACTGCTGAGGCCGCAATTGCTAATACTGGCGCCCGGCCTTATCAGCACCGAGCCACTGGAACTGCGCTCGCCGGCCAATGCCCGTTTAGTCAGTATTGCGGTTAGCAAAGGCCAAGCTATAGAAAGCGGCAGCCTGCTACTGCAGTTACAAGACCCGCAGTTAGATGCGCAAATAACTGAGCTGCAACAGCAACTGGCACAACTGGCACAACCGGTGGCCATTTCCGATCAGGCAGTATTACAGCAGCGGCAGGCCAGCATTAGCATTGCCGAGCAAGCCGTTACCCAGCAAAGTGAGTACCTGGACAGCTATCAGAATTTTAAACGCTCAGGCTTAGTGCTAACTCACGAAATGGCCGCCGTGCAGCAAACGCTGACCAACGCCAAACTGGCGTTAGAGCAGGCCAAAACCGATACCTTGCAGCTAAGCCAGCAGCAACAAATTCAGCAACTGGCCGGTAGCGTGGCCCAGGCCCGCCGCCAGCTGCAACAGGCACTGGCCCAGCTGCAAGCACAGCAACAGCAACTGGCGATCACTGCCTTATCGGCCGGCCGGGTGATAGATATTCAGGTAAAGGCCGGCGAATTTGTGCAGCAAAACCAGCCGCTTTTGCTGCTTTCCAACCGGCCTGCGCCGGTGATCTTCGGCTATCTTGAGCCAAAGTACCTCGATTACGCCAAAGTAGGCGGCAGCGCAACGGTCAGGCTACCCAACGGTGATAAAGTACGCGCTACCATTACCGAGCCCGCCCAGCTGCTGGAGCGCCTGCCGGCTAAATTAGCCGGCCCGTTCGATGGCGAACAGGCGGTGCTTAAACTTACCTTAACGCCCGAGCAGCCAATTACCGACATTGAAGGGGTGCCGGTAGAAGTTAGTTTTGATTGGTTGTGGCTATAACCCCAAATACCAGGTGGCGATAGAAAAATACAGCACCACGCCGGCGACGTCGGCGATAGAGGTAATCAGCGGGCCGCTGGCGGTAGCGGGGTCGAGCTTAAAGCGGCTGAGTAAAAACGGTAGCGACAAGCCGATTAAACTGCCGGCCAGCACCACCAGCATCATGGTTAGCGCAACAACAACTGCAATATCATAACCACCACGCCACCAGCCTAAGCCCACTACGGCAGCGGCCATGGTCAGGCCAAGCAAGCCGGCAACCAGGCATTCTTTACCGAGCAAATAGCCCCAGTCGCGCAGTTTAATCTCGCCGGTGGCCAGCGCGCGTACCATTAGCGTGCCTGACTGCGCACCGGCATTGCCGCTACTGCCGATTAACAGCGGTAAAAAGAACAGCAGCGCCACATGGGCGGCAATAGTGCCTTCAAAGTAGGCGATACCCGCGCCGGAGAAGATATTGCCAAACACCAGGATCACCAGCCACAGCACACGTTTACGGTACAGCAAGCCTATGCCGGCCTCTTTAACGCTGGTTTCCAGTTTGCCGATGGTGGCGGTTTTGTGAAAGTCTTCGGTAGCTTCTTCGGCGGCCACGTCCATCGCATCATCATAGGTAACAATACCCACCATCTGATGCTGGCTGTTAACAATAGGCAGTGCCATTAAGTCGTATTTGGCTATCAGTGCCGCCACTTCTTCCTGTGGCATCTCAACACCGGCATAGATAGGGTCATGGTTTACCAGCTCGTCAATCGGCATAGTCACCGGCGCCAGAATAAGATCGCGCAAGGTCACCACGCCTATCAACTTACGGGCGTCGTCCACTACATAGGCGGAATAAATGGTTTCTTTATCCGGTGCTTCGCGGCGCAAGGAGTCCAGCGCCTGCGCCACATTCAGCTGCTGCGCCAAAATGGCGTAGTCAGATGTCATAATGGCACCGGCGGTGCCTTCTTCGTGCGAGCTTAACCGAAGTAAGTCTTCACGCTCGGCCTGTGCCAGTGCTGGTAGCAGGGTTTCACGCTGCTCGTCACTTAAACGGTTAAATAAGTCGGCGCGCTCATCAGAAGACATCTGGCGGATAATGGGCGCCAGTTTACGCCGGCTAATGCGGATAGACAGCCTAACCTGCTGCTCTGGCGGCAAATAGCCAAACACTTCGGCTTGCTCGGCGCGCGGCAGCACTGTCAGCAGCGTCCATAAGTCTTCCGGCGCAAATTCTACTAAGGCGGTGGCCAGATCGGCCGGGTGTACGTCCTCTACCTGCTCACGCAGCAGATGCACGGTATCGGATTCAAGCGCAGTGCGCAGTGTACTGATAAGCGCCGGCAATTCCATAGCAACCTCTTACTAAACTGGCTTAGCAGAGGTTGTTGGGCACCCGGCTAAGCGAAAATGGCGTAACAAATAATGATTGGCAGGCTACACCTGCTACTGGGCACGTCCATAGGGTTTCTCATTTGCGGTTAACGGCATTAACCTGTTGCACAATAAGCAAAAGATGGCGTTATTTTATAAAGCATAGCGGTGAATTTCCACTGAATATGGTAAAAACGCCAAAACACCTTCATGTTAGTATTAACCGGACAAGTCTAACTGAGTACGATGATGACACAACAGAACAACACTCCCTTTGCCTGGTGGTTACCGGTTGAACTGGCCGAGCACCAGTGCTGGCATGTCAATATCGGGCTGCTCAGCCTGTACCTTAGCCGCCAGCCACAGCAGTGGTTATTGGCGTATGAACAGCTTAGCCCGACAGAGCATCGTGAGCAGCTCAGTAGCGCTGCGGCGCTGTGTATACCGCCCGGGCTAACCGCCGAGCGTTATATGTTTCGCCAAAGCCCCGGCAGTTTTTGCCTGACACCTCTGCTGCCTGACCGGCCTGTGGTGGTAAAAACGCTGCAACCGCTGCATATTCCGCCTGGCGAACAAATAACGCTGTATATCAGCTCGCCGGTGACTGTGCGAGCGGCCTTACGCCAGCCAGACTGCCCACTACAGGACATTGCCGTGACCCGGCTGTCCGACACCTGGTTTGGTCCCTCTACCCAGTTGGGTGAGCTGTGTTATGCCGACAAAACCCACGCCCGTTTTAGTAAAGATGAGCTACCCAAGCGGCCGCACCGGGCCATAACTCCAGTGCACATTCACAACAGCTCGCGCCAGCTGCTTAGTCTGAATAAACTGAGTATTCCGGTGCCTTATCTGGCGGTGTACAGCTCGGCAGATGGCAATTTATGGACCGATCCCATCAGCCTGCAACATGAAAGCGCCGCTGGCTTAACCCGCTTTAAAACCGGCCAGCTGTCCACCGCTGAACTTGGCAGCATGACGCAGCTTAGCCCGCCCCGTGCGGCACCTGATAAACATAATTTAATCCGTGCCTTTACCCATATGTTTACCGATTAACCGAGGTTTTTATGCCTGAACAACTGTTGCTGTGGCTGCAATCTGAACAAGCTAACCATCTGCTCAAAGCCAGTCTTTTATTACTGGCAGGTTTTGTCGTCGCCGGCTTGGCTTCGCGCGCCGCCGGGCGTTTTTTAAGCCTTAATTTTTCACTGCATCATGTGGTGCTGTTTAAACGCTTGCTGTACTGGCTGATATTAGCGCTGTTTATTGCCTCGGCGCTTAAGCAGCTGGGCTTTTCATTAAGTGTGTTACTCGGTGCCGCCGGCGTGCTGTCAGTGGCCTTGGGGTTTGCTTCACAAACCTCGGCCTCGAATTTAATCAGCGGCTTGTTTTTAATCGGTGAGAAGCCGTTTCAATTGGGTGACACCATTAAAGTGGGCAATACCACCGGCGAAGTGTTATCAATAGATTTGCTGTCGGTAAAGCTGCGCACCTTTGATAACCTTTTTGTGCGCATTCCCAACGAAAGCCTGATTAAAAGCGAGGTGACTAACCTGACCCGCTTTCCCATCCGCCGCTTTGACCTGCTGCTGGGCGTGGCCTACAAAGAGCAAATTGCCACTGTGCGTAAGGTGCTGCATGAAGTTGCCGATAAAAACCCATTGTGCTTAGACGAGCCGGCACCGATGTTTTTATTTTTAGGCTTTGGCGATTCTGCGCTGAATATTCAGTTTTCGGTATGGAGTAAACGGGAAAACTTCAGAGAGCTGCGCAACAGCCTGCAGGAAGAAGTTAAGCTGGCATTTGACAATGCCGGTATTGAAATTCCGTTTCCACAGCGCACGGTACACCTGGCGGCGACAGCCAACAGCTACAAAGCGCAGGCAGATACAACTAAATAATTGTATTACAGATTTTATTGGCACCTTGGCAAAGGTTAAGGTAGTTTTAAGGTTGCTGCACTACACTTTACAGCCTAGTGCCAAGGGAGCCGGTTATGAGAGCAAGCGTAAACCTAAGCCTGTTGTTGCTGTGTTGTGGCCAGGTTTATGCTGACTGCCAACCGGTAGCCGAAAACCAGTTCTTAACCAGTGACGCCGGCATCACGATCCGCAGCATCAACTTTACACCGAACAATATCTTTGACCTGGACGATCCGGCCTCTTTCTGGCTGCACGAATTTGCCAACTATACCCATACGGTCACCAAAACCTCGGTGCTGGCAGAAGACTTACTGTTTGCTGAGGGCGATGCCCTGCATTTAGAAGAGCTAAAAGAAACCGAGCGTTTGCTGCGTAGCCGCCGTTACCTGCGTGAGGCCGAAGTGCGCATTACCCATTTCTGTGCCAGTGATAACAGCGTGATCGTCAATGTCAGCAGCTGGGACAACTGGTCACTGCTGCCCACGCTGGACTTCTCCAGTGAGGGTGGCCGTAGTAAAAGCGCCATCGGTTTTGAAGAAGACAACCTGTTAGGCAGTGGTAACCGGCTAAACCTGCTGTACAAACGTGACAGTGAGCGCAGTGGTGTCGGCTTTACGCTGTTTTCACCTAACCTGTTTGGTGAGTTTTGGAACGGCACCCTGGCCTATAGCAACAACAGCGACGGCGATAATTATCTGCTGAGTGTTAACCGGCCATTTTACCGGCTGTCATCGCCCTGGGCGCTGGGTTTTGAAGTTGAGAGCACCACCGAAGACGTGTTTGAATATGACGCCGGCGAAGAGTACAACAGCTTTAGCCGCCAACGCGACCATGCCAAAGCCGAATTTGGCTACCGGCTGTACCCCGACAGCCACAATATCCACCGACTACGATTCGCGCTGGAGCTGGAAGATGTGCAGTTTAGTGCCAATGAAAACACTTTGTTTGGCCTGCCAGAGCAGCGTAATTTATCGGCACTGTGGCTGGAATATGAGCTGGTACGGGCCGATTATAAAAAACTGTTTAATATTAACTCCTTTAACCGCACTGAGGATTTTAACTTTGGCTGGCAGTTTAATGCCCGCCTTGGTCAATACAGCGAGCAATTAGGTGCTGACACTAACGCCCTGTTCTGGCAGCTTACGGCGGCAAAAAACTGGCAACTGGCAGCCGATCTGTATTTACTGGCCGATGCAAGCTACCTGCAGCGTCAGTTTGCGCAGCCGCAATACCTGCTTAGCAGCCACTGGCAACTGATCAAGCAGCTAGATGAGTACCACAGCCTGGTGGGTAAATTACATTTAGATAAAGGTAAAAATTTGTTCCGTGATGAGCCGCTGTATATTGGTGGCGATGACCAGCTACGCGCCTACCCCAGCTACTTCAGAAGCGGCGAAGCCCGAGCGCTGTTAACAGCGGAATACCGCCGTTATACCGATTGGTCGCTATGGCAGCTGCTGGACGTGGCCTTTGCCACTTACATCGATGCCGGCAAAATCTGGCAAACCGCCGAGCAGGACGCGAATACCTCAGCCGGCGGCACGCTGGTGGGGGTGGGCGCAGGCATTCGCTTGTTATCGAACCATTCCAGTCGCGGCACCCTGATACATATCGACCTGACACGGGCAATGACGGATAACGACAATTTAAATGGCATTGAGCTGCGCATTACCGCCACCCGGGGCTTTTAGCCTAGCGTTGACACTTAGGACAAAACACCGTGCTGCGCTGGCCCAGGCGAATTTCATTCAGTGTTGTATCGCAGGTTACACAAGGCTGGCCACCACGGCCATATACCAACAGTTGCTGGGCAAAATAGCCCGGCTTGCCATCCGCCTGGCTAAAGTCTTTTAAGGTGGTGCCGCCTTGTTTTATTGCTGCTGCCAGGGTGTCTTTCACCACCGGTACCAGCTTTGCAGTTTCATTCGCGGTTAAGCTTTTCGCCGGGCGATTCGGTAAAATGCCCGCTTTAAATAGTGCTTCGTTGGCGTAGATATTGCCCACGCCTACCACAACATGGTTATCCATCAGTACCAGCTTTACTGCACTACTTCGCTTAGCAAAAGCCTGTGATAACTGGGCCACATTAAAGGCATCGCTTAAGGGTTCCGGGCCTAAAGATGCCAATAGCGGATGCTCATCTCCCTTTTGTTGCCACAACACAGCACCAAAGCGGCGGGTATCATTAAGCCTGAGTGCCATGCCGTTACTTAACACTAAATCGATATGATCATGCTTGGTAGCGGGCGTATCGGCACTAAGCACCTTTAAATGCCCCGACATGCCCAGGTGCAGAATAATATCGCCTGCAGGCAGCTGGATTAACAGATACTTGGCGCGGCGGGTGACCGACAGGATCGGTTGGTTAAGCTGTGCTAAAACCTCATCCGGCACATACCAGCGTAACTGACGCTGGCGCGCAATCACCTTAACAAGTTGCTGGTTATGTAAGTGTGGGCTTATACCCTGGCGGGAGACTTCAACTTCTGGCAATTCCGGCACGGTTACTCCGTTACATCAAGTAAAAATAACTGCGCGGCTTGCGCGGCGCTTAACTGATAAAACTGCCCCTCACCGGCTTGCTGCAGCAGATAAGGTCCGTCAGTACTGCCATCAACGGGGTACAGCAGCCATATCAACGGTGCAACTTGCCCCACCAGCTGTACACTGGCCTGTGCCAGTGGTACCCGACTTTTAGCTGTGTTTACGTCAGCCGGTGTCAACAAGCTGTGTTGCCAGGCCAGCGCCAGCTTAGCCGCATCTACCGGCATGGCTGGCGTTGGCTGTAATTGCCACCGCGGTCCGGCTTTAATCAGCCGATGTTGGCCGAATGCCACCATTAACAGTTCAGTGTCGACCGGAATTAACCTATGCTCGATAGCAGTGCGCTCTGCCAGACGCTGAGGTATACCGTATAACACAAACATTAAAATCAGTACGGCAAAGATCAGTACATTGTTCCAGTTACGGCGGGAGAGTTTTAACATTGGCATACCTGTCAGCAAAGATGACGCGGCATAGTAACGCAGGCGGGGCTTAAAAAGCAAAAACCCGGCATAGGCCGGGTTTAGCTGTTCGATTACTTGATTTTCGCTTCTTTGAAAATCACGTGCTTACGCACTTTAGGATCGAACTTTTTGATTTCCATCTTTTCTGGCATGGTGCGCTTGTTCTTCGTCGTAGTGTAGAAGAAACCAGTGCCTGCAGAAGAGACTAAACGGATTTTATCGCGCATTTTTTATTTCCTTACACCTTGTGACCGTTAGCACGCACTTCGGCTAATACCGCATCGATACCTTTCTTATCGATGATGCGCATACCACGGGTAGAAGTACGTAATGTAACAAAACGGTTTTCACTTTCAACCCAGAAACGGTGAGTTTGCAGGTTAGGCAGGAAACGGCGCTTAGTAGCATTGTTGGCGTGTGAACGACGGTTACCTACCATCGGACCCTTGCCAGTTACTTGGCACACTCTAGACATGTCAATAGTTCTCCAAAATTACATCAGCTCGAGCTGTCATCACCCTTCCGGCCAAGAAGGTTGCCCCAAAACAAGAGGGCGCAATTTATACACGAATAAGCCGTCTTATTCAAGCGAAATCTTTCGGTCGCGCGCAAGGATCCGCCGCGGATCTTCGCAGATCATCACAGCCAGCCACGCTCAGCAAAGGAGATCACATCGGCATCGCCCACTATAAAGTGATCCAACACCTTGATATCTACCAACATCAGCGCCTGAACCAAACGTTCAGTTATCGCTTTATCCGCCCGGCTGGGTTCGGCCACGCCAGAAGGATGATTGTGCGCCAGAATAACAGCGGCGGCATTATGCGCTAAAGCCTGCTGAACTACAATACGCGGATACACCGGCGAAGCATCTATAGTACCGGCAAACAACGGCTCGGCCTTAATTAGCCGGTGCTGGCTGTCTAAATACAATAATAAAAACACTTCGCGCTGTTCGCCGCTTATGGCGTGCTGCAAATAACGTTTTACTGCGGCAGGCTCGGTAAACACGGTTTCGCGCTGCATTTGCTGCTGTAAGTAACGCTTGCTTAGCTCCAGCACCGCCTGTAACTGCACAAATTTCGCCTCGCCAAGCCCCTTGGCGGCACAAAAATCGGCCTGGCTGGCGCCCAGTAAGCGCCTTAACGAGCCAAACTGGCCAAGCAATTGCCGCGCCAGCGTGACGGCATCGGTACCGGCAATGCCGGTGCGTAAAAATATTGCCAACAGCTCAGCGTCCGACAGTGCCGTAGCCCCTCTGTCGAGCAATTTTTCCCGTGGCCGCTCGGTGGCGGGCCAGTGTCGAATACTCATGCAATCACTCCCTGAATTGATGCTGAATTAGTGTTTCCATGCTATCTTAGCGCCAGTTTTTTCTGTTGCCGGTGGCTCTGTTATGCAGCAAACGCTTGCCAATAAACGCATTTTACTGGGTATCAGTGGCGGCATTGCCGCTTATAAAAGTGCCGACTTAGTACGCCGCTTAAAAGAGCGCGGCGCTGAGGTGCGGGTTATTTTAACCGACGCCGCCCAGCACTTTATTACGCCGCTTACCTTACAAGCACTGTCTGGCAACCCGGTTAGCACCAGCCTGCTCGACCCGGCCGCTGAAGCCGCTATGGGCCATATCGAACTGGCAAAATGGGCCGATCTGGTATTAGTTGCCCCGGCCAGCGCCGATGTTATTGCCCGTATTGCCCATGGCCTGGCAAACGACTTACTCACCACCTGCATTTTGGCCACCGCGGCGCCGGTGGCTGTAGCACCGGCAATGAACCAGCAGATGTATAAAAACATAGCCACCCAGCAAAATTTAGCCAGCCTAAGTTCATATAATTTTTACATTTATGGCCCAGGCGTAGGCGACCAGGCCTGTGGCGACACCGGTGCAGGCCGCATGCTGGAACCATTAGAGCTGGTTAGCGCGCTAGAAAACCATTTTAATACTGAACGCCAACTTAATAACATTAAAATTACAATAACCGCCGGCCCCACCCGTGAGGCCATTGATCCGGTGCGCTACATTTCTAACCATAGCTCCGGCAAGATGGGCTTTGCCTTAGCAGCACAAGCAGCCGCTATGGGCGCAGAGGTCACGCTGATAAGCGGTCCGGTGCAGCTGGCAACACCTGCTGGCGTAAAGCGGATTGACGTCACCAGCGCCCAGCAAATGTATGATGCCGCTATGGCGCAGGCGGCACAGAGCGATATCTTTATCGGCTGTGCTGCAGTGGCCGATTATCGCGTGGCAGAGGTGGCTGGCGAGAAAATGAAAAAACAAGGCGACAGCGCGCTTGAGCTTAAGCTGGTACAAAACCCGGATATTATTGCCAGCGTCGCCGCATTAACCACCAAGCGCCCCTTTACTGTCGGTTTTGCCGCTGAAACACAAAATGTACTGCAGTATGCCCAGGATAAACTTAAGCGCAAAAAGCTGGATCTGATTTGCGCCAACGATGTATCAGTGCAGCATTTAGGTTTTAACAGCGATGACAATGCTGTCACTTTGCTATGGCCGCATGGCCAGCACAGCTTACCGGTGCAAAACAAAACCACGCTGGCTACTGCCATTTTGCTACAGATTAAGCAGCTGTTTAGCGCCAACTAATTTTAAACCTGATAGAAGAGCTATGCCGTAAATGAAAAAAGCCATCGATTTAAAAATTCTTGACCCGCGTATTGGTAACGAGTTTCCATTGCCCGCTTATGCTACACCGGGCTCTGCCGGTTTAGATTTACGCGCCTGTTTAGATGCCACCTTAACCCTGGCACCAGGGCAAACTGTGCTGATCCCAACCGGGCTATCGATTTTTATTGGCGATGCTAACCTGTGCGCGACTATCCTGCCCCGCTCTGGCCTGGGCCATAAGCACGGCATAGTGTTGGGCAATTTGGTGGGCTTAATTGACTCGGATTATCAGGGCCCGCTGATGGTGTCGATGTGGAACCGTGGCAATGACAGCTTTACCATTGAACCGGGTGATCGCATCGCCCAGCTGGTATTTATGCCTGTGGTGCAGGCTGAATTTAACATCGTTGACAGCTTTGAGCAGACAGCGCGCGGCGAAGGTGGTTTTGGTTCATCAGGAAAAGCATAAATGCCGGCACCACGCAGTACAAACCGCAAAGAAGATATCCTGCAAGCCTTAGCCGCGATGCTGCAAAGCAATAACGGCCAGCGCATTACCACGGCCGCGCTGGCAGAAAAGGTCGGCGTATCCGAGGCTGCGCTATACCGCCACTTTCCCAGCAAAGCACGGATGTTTGAAGGCTTAATTGAGTTTATTGAAGACACCCTGCTATCACGTATTAACGTGATATTGGATGAGCACAAAGACACCGCCAGCCGTACCGAGCTTATTTTGCAGTTAATTCTGGTATTTGCTGAGCGCAACCCCGGCATTTGCCGCATTCTTACCGGCGATGCACTACAGGGTGAGCAGGAACGGCTGCAAGAGCGTGTGGCTCAGTTATTTGAAAAACTGGAAACCCAGTTAAAGCAATGTCTGCGTGAGCGTAAACTGCGCGAGGGTAAAGGCTTTAACATCGACGAAGGCGAGCTGACTAACCTGCTGCTGGCCACGGTAGAGGGTAAGCTAAGCCAGTTTGTCCGCTCCGGTTTCACCCGGCTGCCAACCCAGCATTGGGCTAGTCAGTGGACACAACTACAACTGGCTTTATTTTCCTGAATAAAACACCGGACTGTTAGCAGCGTGGCTGGTGTGCTTTCGTAGCAGCGGCATGGATGCCGCGCAGGCTGAGAGGGCACAGGGATGATCCTTGAAGCCGGCGGAGAAAGCATTTCCAGCCACACTGCTTTACGCCAAAGCAGCGAAGCACACCTACCCCTTCCTTCATCAAGTTAGGTTCAGATAAAACGCTCGTAAATCGCAGCACCCCATACCAGCGCCACGATCACTAAGCTAACAAACACCGCCGCCGAGCCCATATCTTTGGCCCGGCCCGACAATTCATGCCGCTCTAAACTCACGCGGTCAGTCAGTGATTCAATGGCAGAATTTAATAGTTCCACTACCAAGACTAAACACCAAACACTGACCAACAGCGCAAACTGGCTAACCGAAGTCGCCAGCCAGGCCGCCAATGGCACCGAGATTACGGTTAAAGTGGCTTCCTGGCGAAAGGCCGACTCAAACTTCCAGCTGGCCGCAAAGCCCTGCATCGAGCATTTTGCTGCTTTGATAATGCGGCCTATTCCAGTGCCGTTTGGTTTTAACATCTGTTTGTCCTTGCTACGCTGCGTATATTCGGGCTGCCACTATAATGTCAGGTACAGGGTCAGGTGTGCTTTCGGAACAGCGGCATGGATGCCGCGCAGGCTGAGAGGGCACAGGGATGTGATCCTTGAAGCCGGTGCAGAAAGCATTTCCTGACACTGTACCCTGCTCCACAGCCTGGTTTTCCTTAAGCATTAACCCCATACTGTGCCCGGTACGCTTTCACGGCGTCCAGATGCTCTGCCAGCTCCGGCTTATCAGCTAAATAGCTGATCAAATCCGGCAGGCTGATAATTGAGATGACTTTAGTATTAAAATCACGCTCCACTTCCTGAATCGCCGACAGCTCGCCCTGGCCACGCTCTTGCCTGTCCAGCGCAATTAACACCCCGGTAAGCTCAGCACCCTGCGCCTGAATAAGCTGCATCGATTCACGAATGGCCGTGCCGGCGGTTATTACATCATCCACCAGCATAATACGGCCCTTTAACGGCGAGCCAACTAAGTTACCGCCCTCACCATGGGTTTTCGCTTCTTTGCGATTAAAGCAGTACGGCACGTCGCGGTTGTAATGATCTGCCAGCGCTACCGCAGTGGTGGTGGCAATAGGAATACCTTTATAGGCCGGGCCAAACAGCACATCAAACTCAAGGCCGCTATCCTGCAGCGCCGCAGCATAAAAGCGGCCCAGCTTGGCCAAATCACCACCGGTGTTAAACAAGCCGGCATTAAAAAAATACGGGCTGGTACGGCCGGATTTCAGCGTAAAGCTGCCAAACTTTAATACCTGGCGCGACAGCGCAAACTCAATAAAATCAATTTGAAATTGTTTCATAGCCTGATCTTTACCTTCAAAGATTTTTACCTGTAAACCTTAAATCAGCCTTAAGCCAGTACGCGCTTTTGCTCGTCAATAATTTCGCGGATAGCATGCTTGCCTAAATCCAGCATCTGCTGCATTTCTTCAAAGCTAAACGGCGCTTCTTCAGCAGTGCCTTGAATTTCAATCACTTTGCCGGTTTCGGTCATGACGATATTCATATCAGTTTCGGCGTTAGAGTCTTCGGCGTAGTCTAAATCGGCCACGGCTGTGCCTTTATAAATACCTACTGATACTGCCGCTACCATAAAATTCAGCGGGTTAGTTTTAATCATGCCTTTGGCACGCATAAAGTTCAGCGCATCCACCAAGGCAACACAGGCACCGGTAATAGAGGCGGTGCGGGTGCCGCCATCGGCCTGAATCACGTCACAGTCGATAGTAATGGTATTTTCACCCAGCAGCTTTAAATCGACCGCTGTGCGCAGCGCACGGCCAATCAGGCGCTGAATTTCCATAGTGCGGCCACCTTGCTTACCACGTGCCGCTTCACGATCATTACGGGTATGGGTAGCGCGTGGCAGCATGCCGTACTCGGCCGTTACCCAGCCTTTACCCTGGCCTTTCATAAAGCGCGGTACGCCTTCAATCACGCTGGCAGTACAAATAACCTTGGTATTACCAAATTCCACCAGCACTGAGCCTTCAGCATGAGCAGTAAATTGACGGGTAAAGGTAAGGGGGCGGATCTGACTGGCGGTTCGGCCACTTGGACGCATAGCTGCACTCCTGAAATTAACAATGGCGGTTATTATAGGGTGGATCCCGTTTGAGGGCGAGCAATTCGCCAAATTCCGTATTCCTGCGGTATACTCGGTGTTTATTTGTCGCCAGAGAGCCTTTTATGATCCACAGCATGACCGCCTTCGCCCGCCACGAAACCAAAGCAAGCTGGGGCACTGCCCAGTGGGAGATCCGCTCGGTAAATCAGCGTTACCTGGAATCCTACTTTCGCCTGCCCGAGCAGTTTCGCGGTTTAGAAAGCTTGCTGCGTGACAAACTGCGTAACGCGCTGCAGCGCGGCAAAATAGAAGTTAACCTGCGCTACCATGCCAACCAGGCCGCTGGCGAGCTGACGTTAAACGAAGTATTTGCTGAACAATTGCTGCAAAAAGCCCAGCAACTGCTGCAAAAAGCGCCGCAAGCCCAGTTAAATATCGCCGATATCCTGCGCTGGCCCGGCGTGATGGAAACACCAAGCGAAGATGTCGATAGCTTACAAGCCGAGTTGCTGGCCGGGTTCGACGCTGCCTTACAAGACTTCTTAGCCGGCCGTGGCCGTGAAGGTGACGCTATCGAGCAAATGATCCAGCAGCGCTTAACCGCCATTAGCGAGCAAGTGGCTTTTGTCCGTAGTCACTTACCACAAGCCATGCAATGGCAGCGCGATCGCATTGTAAACCGCTTAAATGAAATTAAAGCCGATATTGAACAGGGCCGTTTAGAGCAGGAAATGGCGTTTTTAGCCTCAAAATCAGACGTCGCTGAAGAGCTGGACCGCCTCGATGCGCACATTAAAGAAACCCGCCACACGCTGAAAAAAGGCGGCGCCTGCGGCCGTAGGCTGGATTTTATGATGCAGGAATTTAACCGCGAAGCGAATACGCTGTCTTCCAAAGCCATCAGTACCGAGATCACCAACGCAGCGGTGGAATTAAAAGTGTTAATCGAGCAGATGCGCGAGCAGATCCAGAATATTGAGTAGCACCAGGTAAAATCAGCCCAGTAGTCGATACCTCCCCCTGCTTAAAATATATTAAAAACATTTCTTCGCTATGCATCAGATGAATAGCGTCTTCTTAAAGTACCCCCTGAGCACTATCGGTTTTGATTTCCCCAGGGGGTTTTATGAGTCAGTCACGCAACAATACCACTCTTTCTGACAGCAGCATTGAGGCAATGCAGGAAGCATTTGATGAAATTAAGCGCTCGAACAAGGAATGGGATGACATTTTTGACCAATCTGGTCCAGATAGCCACCCTATACAGGAATCAATTATTTTTTCTGATGCGCCAGATTCTGACACTGACGAGCCAGACGACGAATGCTTTGAGCCAGATGACCTGGAAACGGTATTTCAGCAGTATCCGTTTTTTGACCACTCTAAAACAGACGAGTTGCCGTTAACTGAACATGATATTGGTGCCTTTGAGCAAGACTGGCAGCAAATACAGCGTCATGAAGAGCGTAAAGCGCTGTTTAAGTCTAACCACCTGACACAAAGTAAGCGCCGTAACAGCTTAACCCTGCATCCCCGCCATATCCTGCATGAAACGCAAAACGATGAGCTGCGTAAGTTTAGTGATCAGGTAGTGTATTTGCTTGCCAGCCAAAGCCTGCACTGCGGCATCCTGAAACGCGTTGAAATCACTAACAATGAGCTTGTCATGTGTGATGAGACCATGCTGCTTTCGGCATTATTCGGTGTAAGCAGTGTGATGCATAAAATCGCCACTGCCGCCGGCAAAAGCCCGCTTGAGCTGAAATTTCCGTTGCCTGTAACTCAGCAGCGCAGACAGTTATTTGAACAGCTGGAAAAACGCACCTACGCGCTTGACAATAAAGCCGGTAATAAAAGCTGGTTTCACTATGTCCAAAGCATGAAAAATAACATCAGGCTGGATAACAACGCCTCGGATCTGCTGTATTTCATTATCCGCCAGCCCGATCCCGCAGTTATGGCATTTGAGTTTGACTATGACAATCTGGCGGCGCTGTTTCGTGGCCGGTTAATGCTGGATTTTACCTCAGAGCCGCTTGAACAGCTGCTTCGCCTTAATGCGGCAAAACCGTCGTTACTGGCGAAGCACCGCAAAGTAGGCCAGCTTAAACACTATTGTCAGCAGCATATTTTTGGTCAGGAGCAGGCTGTTGATTCGGTAGCGGACATGGTTGCGGCTTCGCTAAGCGCCAAAAAAGCCGGCTGCATGGGTATCGCTACCTTTATGGGTGCCTCGGGCTCAGGCAAAACGGCATTGGCCGAGTCACTGACTCAGGCCGTTAACACGGTATTTGACTCTGGCTATCATACGCTGGTCCTGAATATGGAAATGTTCACTGATCAACAGTCTGCTATGAAGCTGTTTGGTTCAGGCTCACAGTACGTTGACTCGTCACTGGGCGACCTGACCACAGAGGTTATCTGCTTTCCACGTACTGTTATCGTACTGGATGAAATTGAGAAAGCACATACCAACGTCATTCAGGCGATGCTGACACTACTGGAAAAAGGCCAGATAAAAGATCAGACGTCCAATAATCTGGTCGATTTCAGTCAGTGCTTTTTTATTTTCACTACTAACCTGGGCCAAAAAGCGGCAGCTCAGGCCTTGTCCGACAGCAAAACGCTGGACTTAAAAGCCTTGCTGGCAGCCACACCCGGTCAGCATGGGCTGTCGCCAGAGTTAATCAGCCGCCTGGCAGGCGGTTACCTGGCGTTATTCAAACCGCTGTCGGCGCAACATTTACTGGCGGTGGCTGATCGCGCTACCGCCATAGCACAGGCAGATCAAAGCTTTCAGTGGCCGCAAAATATGGCAGACCTTATTCTGGAAACGCTGGGTGGCGACCTTGAACCCAGAAGCATAATGGCACAACCTGCGAAGCTAAAAAGCCAGATCATGCGCCATGTCTGTCAGGCAGTAGAAGAAGCTGATGCCGATCCGGCCATTTCAGTCAGTATCACTGAAGACATCACCGAGTTTCATTTCGCGGTGCTGACTCAGCAACCCAAGCTGAAACGGCTGTTAAAAGCCCATTTTAACCACTGTACGGTGGTGAGCAGCATCAGCAGGCTAAAAACGCTGGCCAGTAACAGCAAACTATCCGCGCTGCTGTTACCCTGCGATGCAACAGCAGAAACCTTTAGTGCAGCGCAAGCAACAGGGCTGCCCATCTACGGCTTCAACGCCAGTGCGGTTATTTACCCGCTTTACACACCCCCGGCAGGCATTGAAAAGGTGTATCAACTGGCCGAATTCAGCCAGGCTGCAATAACTCAGCTGGTACAGCAAATGGCCAAACGCCAGCGCCTGCTTAACACCATGGCGCAATGGCGAGCCCGTAACATGACAGTCAGCTTTGATTACCAGCTGGATGTGCAGCCCGAGTGTATTGCGGTAACACTTACCAACCCGGTATACGAGCAGCGCTTTCGCCATGAAGATTTCGAACCTGGTTTTATGCAAACGCCCTGTGTGCCAGACACCAGCTTTAAAGATTTGATTGGGCTGGATACGCTAAAACAGCAAATGGGCTTTATTTTGCAAACCCTGCGCGGACACAACAATTTTGTGCTGGATATGCCAAAAGGCTATTTACTGGCGGGCTTGCCGGGTACCGGTAAAAGTTATTTCGCTAAGGCTGTGGCCGGCGAGTGCCAGGTGCCTTTTATACCGGTAAACGCCGCCGATATGATGTGCGGCAATGTAGTCGATAATATCAACCACCTGTTTGATGTGGCCGAGCGTTATGCGCCCTGTATTGTATTTTTTGACGAGTTTGATGCAGTGGCACTTAACCGGCAAACCAGCAGCACAGTAGGCAGGCTGGCTGTAAATACCCTGCTGACAAGGCTGGATGGCTTTAACCAAAGCCAGAACCCGGTATTTGTGCTGGCAGCCACCAACTTTGCCCGTAGCCTGGATCCAGCCATTATGCGCCACGGCCGCTTTGACAAAGTGGTGAACATTCCCCTGCCAGACATTCAGGCCAGAACCCGCTTTATCAAAAACTGCGCCGCGCAATATCAGTTTGATATACCGGCAAAATCATTGCAGCAGTTTGCGCGTAAAATCAGCGGTGCTACCTTTGGCTTTATTGCTAATCTGTTCCGGGATATGCAGCTGACGATTTTAACCGAGCAAAAGCCGTTTCATGCTGCCATGCTCGATGAGCAGCTGCTAACAGCGACCATTGGCAATAAAAAGGCCATCAGCACCATCAGTGCAAAAACCCGGCTGATTGTTGCTTACCATGAAACCGGTCATTATTTGCTTAATAAGCGCTGGTTCCCCAATGCGCGCTGTACCAGTTTGTCCATTCAGGAGCATGAGGGCGCAGGTGGTGTCACCGCTTTTGACTATGACGAAGAAGACACCACCAACACCCGGGCAACGATCAAAGCCCGCCTGCAAATGCTTCTGGCCGGCCGGGCGGCAGAAAAGCTGCTGAGTAAAGACAAGGACGACATTACCACCGGTGCCAGCCACGATATACAGCAGGCAACCAAACTGGCACGTATGGCCATATCCGACTGCGGTTTCTCTGACGCACTGGGCCTGGCAGATTTTAAACAGCTGCCAATGCTGCAACAAAATGTAGAGCAGGAAGTGCTGAAATGGTTAAATGAGGCTTATGCCGAAAGTGAAGCCTACCTGCAGCAAAACTGGGCGTTGGTGAAATGTATTGCTGAGGAGTTGTTTGAGAAGGAAGTGCTTGATCAAGAAATTCTAGATAAATTAGCCAATAAACTACTTAGGCTCGATAGTTCGCAGCTTCATTAATTTTTGTATTTTTAGCCGACATTGTGGGTTTTGTACCCACTTGGCATCTGGAGCAATGAAGCCAAAATTAGTTGACCACGACAAAGCTTGTGCGAGCAGAAATTAGAGAGGTGTTGATGAGCAAAGATAACAAAAGGTCTACATGGATTTTTGGTGAGACTGTTGGTAATTGGTTTACTCGAAGATTATCAGAAGAGTTTAGTAGTCTCTCAGATTCTCAAAAAATATCCGCGAAAGGAAATCCTCTAGATCCAAAGAAATGGCTCAGTAAAGTGGCTATTCTTGATTTGTCGAATCTTTACTCTCTTGAAAAGGCGGAAACACTGCATATTGCTACAGAAAGTCTTAGACAACGGCTGTCACGATATCTTGGATACTACGGCTACCCAATGTATGAAAGCGGAGAGAATAGTAAGGATGCAGAAAAACATAACACCAGCATAAAGGAGAGGGTGGCCGCAGATTTTCGAAGTCTCATTCAAAGCCTACCAAGCGTTATGTCTAGGTGCCCTTTTTGTTCAAATGACTCTAACTATTTTTTGGGTATTGAAAGCAAAATAGGTAAACCTTTCGCCCAGAAGAGATGCAAGAAATTTTACATTGGAGCACATAATTTCAAACAATTTGGTGCAGCACACAAAGCCAGAGTAATTGGCAGCTTCGAAGTTGAGATTATCATTTGTGAGGAATGCTTAGCCAAACACGAAAAGCTCTTTATTATGCCAACATCTAAGACACTAAAGGATATAAGCAGTAAATTTAATAACCTAAAATTAAGCTATAAAAACATAGCCCAAATATTAGATGTAGACCCCTCAACTATTACTCGGATTGTTAATGAGAAAACCTCATTTATTGAGGAAAACTTATTAAGAAAAATAATCGGACTGTGGCAAATAGGCGATCTACGTCCCTATAAACTAACTACTCGAGAACTCTACAAAGAATACATTTCTGACATGGTTAAAGTCGCCTTAGGTGAAATAGACCTTGAAAATTTCTTGAATGACGATACTTTTGCAGAGATGCGGCATTACCTAGACGCTTTCCCAGATGTCGAGGAAGGGTTTTACTTAGAGAGCTCAAAATATCAAACAAAAAGCTTTAACTTTGATAAAGATGGTATCTATGTTGAGGTTGAAGTAACTGACTACTATAGAAAAAATATTAGAGACATGATTTATTCTCTAATCTCAGAGCAAACACTGTTATTCACACTAGCAACTCCTGAGAATGAGTTAGGGTATGTCAAAGTATTGAAGAGTTACATTAGTCCCAGCGAAAGGGTTTGCTGACAGTTTACATATACAAAGCTGGGGCTTATCGCAAAGCCCTAGCTGATGCTCACTCTCGACTATTGCCCCAAAATACAACTAAGTATTCTTCTTTTGGTTTTTCTGCATTGCAAAACTAACTGATTTTCCAATCTGACCTTTTGGATTAACTTTACCTCATCAACCCAGTACACGATGAGGTGCAACATGACAGCTAACAACACTACAAAATTCGCCCCTGTAATAGACGAGGTTATAGAGAGCGCAGATCTTGATATCGCAGCTTTTGATGAGTTGGAAGACCAAGATCTGTTCGGCATTGCAGAAAATGGCTCTAACGGCTGGGGCTGGATCTCATCTTCGGGTTCACACGCTGTTTCTCGCTGTTACGACCCGGCTAAATTCAATAAAGCAGTACTAGCCATTTGCAATGAATATGGTTTACCAGCACATGAAGTTGAGGGGCCACTGCTGAATTTGCATGTATTTGGCACTGACACCAGAAGGCTCTCGACAGAGGCAATCATCAACCTTTGGGCTGATCACTGCCATCAAGATGTAGCCAACGACTACGATTATTTCGGTGGCTTTGACGCAGCCTGAATCCTAGCTACCTGCTAAAAACCTATTTTGACTGTGTTATATAAGGGGCTTTGCTATGTCAGATACGATTGAACGCATCATGGTGACCTTTCTCGATGTTATTTACTCTTCTACTAAAGAGTGGACCGAGGCAGAGATCCGCCAGCAGTTAGTGGACAAAGGATACGGCATCTCGCAATCGCAGTTAAACCGCGATTTAAACCGTTATCACCAGTATTTTGCGGTAGAGCGGCTTGATCAGCACAACTCCTATCACTCCAAGCCGGTGTATCGGCGCAAACAAAGCCGCCTGAGCGAGGGTAGAATGTCCGAGGGAGAAATGCAGTTTCTTTCCACATTGCTCACTATAAATGAGCATGTCGCGCAGCACCTGCCGGCAGAGGCTGAGCAATATCTGCAAACCCGTATGCAGTTGCTAAGCTCGCAGCGCAGTATTTTGCAGCGCAATGTGCCACACCACCCTATGTTTGCCCTGGAGCAGAACCTGCAGTTACTGGCAAAACATACTACCAATGGCAGCATTGACGAGGTTATGGCAACTACCCTGCGTATTGCTTTAACCAGGCAGCAGGACGTGTCGTTACATAGCAGCGAGTATGGTGTTAACCAACACGATACCTTTAGCCCGATAAAGCTGTATGAACATCGCGGTGCGCTTTATGTCAGCGGTATGTCTGCACTGGAAGGCGGCACTAACCGTGATTACTGCATCAGCAAATTACTTTCTGTGCAAAACGTCACAATAAAGCCTGCACAACCGACACCACAGCTGGGCGGCCTGCGCCGCTAGCCTAATACCCGGCGGCTGTAACCTACCGCCAGATCATTTTTGCCCTTATTTTGCTTAGCAGCCTGCCTGACAACGGCACGCTGTATGGCGTGGTATTTACCTTTTTCGCAGGAGTTTACATGCGGCTGCATCGTCCAACCGCCCCTCGCCGGGGCATAGCATCGGCTTTGGCCTCTGAATGGGAAATGTATAAGCGGCACAAAAAATGGCTGATTGTGTTGGCACTGGGTTCATTTTTGCTGGGCCTTTATGAGCAAAACCAGGTTGGCTGGACCAGCGAAGCGGTGGCCGGGTTTACCCTGAATGGTCATGTCAGCAAATTTTTCTATACCAATCTGTTAAACCTGCTGTTATGGCTGTATGTCACCTTAAAACTGCTAAGCAAATGCTCTGGTATCAAGCAGTCAGTGGTCGGTTGGGCCATTGTTAAAGGCTGCTTAACTTATTTTATCTGGTTGGCCTTAGTTATCTGGGCAGTGGCCAAACTGGTTACCATAACAATGCCCGACATTAACAACTTCGTGCACTTTGTCGACTGGCTTAAAACACAGCCGCCACTTTTGCTCTGTGCACTGTTCGCTATGCTGTTAGTGCTGTTTGCTTATCTGCAGTCGGTTGCCAACATTACAATGGCTGGCACGGTTTTGCGCCGCTACATAAATACTGCTGCCACAGCCTGGCACTTACCTGTTAGTGCACTGTTTTTCAGCGTGCGTATGCCGCTTATCACTTTATGTTTGTTGGCCATTTTACTTTTTAAATTACTCACTGGCTGGCTTGGTGTACTTGGCCTGCCGTTTGTTCATCTTATTAGCGAGCCATTGGCGCAGTTAGCCCTGTTATTTACCGTACACCTGACCTATTCGTTGTGTGCCGACCCACACTTCGCCCCTGCATACCAGCGATACAGCCACACTGGGCTCACCATGGCCCCTGCCCGGTCTAAACGCGTCTAGTTATTGTCGAGGTTATTATGAGAAATACCACCCTGTGTTATTTGTTTTTAGAAACGCTGGCGCTATTGATGGTGTTACAGATTTTTTTCGGTAACCCACACTTTAGCCTGTTAAGTAGCTACGAGCGCTTTGGCTATGCCACTGCCGCTTTGGGTATGTCACTGGGTATCAGCATGTATTTGCAACGGCGCTTTAATCTCGAGCGCGGCATTCAACCGCTGATTGCCATTTTTTGTTATGTATTGCTGGTCAATGCCGTATCCGCTGCCGTTGAAAACAGCCCTAAACTGTTGCCGCTGCAACACCGGGCTTATGCTCTGCAGCAAGGCGTTAAAGTATTAGCCCGTGATGAACAGAAAACCGCTACTTTTGCTGAGCAGTTTTACAGCGTTAGCGAAAACTACCCGCTAAAAGACGAGCTTATCCGGCAAATCCATCTGGATACGATTCGCGGTATTGCCGGTTTTATCCAGCAACGATCAGTATGGTCTGAAGCCATGGAGGCAAGCCGCTTTGATGGCGTTGAACGCGCCGCTTTTTACCAATACGGTGACAATTACGAAATGCACAGAGATCTTAAAGATGCCGCTTTTATCAGCGGCCTGTTTGCCCTGCTTTCACCTTTTACCACCCGCACAGCAGGCCAGCTGGGACTTATGCAGCAAAAAGACGACCACATCTTAGCTTCACTGGCGGACATTTTAGCCAGCACAGAAACATCCCCCATGGAACACCAAAAACGTAACCAATATCTGGGAGAGAAGCGCTTACTGCAAGCGTTAGAGTTAAGGTTAGACTCTGTAAAAATGCTGCCACACCAAACAGGAACACCATGGAAAGACACTCTGCAGCAAAGCCTGACAGCACATATTCTGGCCAAAGCAGGTTTACCCGTTGCCGATAAGCATGGCTATTTCAGCCTGCCCTGGCGCCAGGGCAAACGAACTTATAACGCCGATCAGGAAATTAGCCGGATTATGCGCTGGGTGGCGCCCTTTTTAGTCACTGCTGATGGCAAATTGTTAATTCCACTGGCTGATTTTTCCAATCCGAAGCGGGTTAAACAGTTTGAACAGCATTTCCTAAACGGTTTGCACGACACCTTTCGCACTAATTTTAACCATTATTACCAGCGCACAGCGCAGGCGCTGATTAGCCAACCAGAGCTTTGGCACTCACCACTGGCCGAGCCCCTGTATAATCACTTTTTGCGTATCGGTGTGGTTATGCCCTTGCTGTTAGTGCTGTCCGTAATCTTGTTGGTAGTAAATTACTGGCGGGTAGCGCGTCAGGGTAAAGAGGCTGCGGTTTTGGGCTTGGTCAGTATTGGCCTTGCCGTTGCGGTATTTAACAGTTCCATACTGTATTGGGTAATGCAGCCTGTGCTGCTGTTTTCTACCCGCGAGCCTGTGTTGTTTGTGAACTAAGCCCAAATCTACTTAAACAACAGCCGCCCCATTTCTGGTGGCTGTTGCCTTATTTATCTAATCCTGACTGTCTGTATCAGATAGTTCTTTCGTTGATAACGGCGGCGCGTTCTTCACACCAAACGGAATATGCACGGACGGCGCTACGGAACTAGTTGAACTTAAATGACCGGATTGGTCATCAAAGAAAATATGTGGTTTTAACACCCCTAATATCAGCCCTTTATCAACGCCGCCAAGGAAGAAAGCGTCATTTGTCATTACCCCCCATTCTTTCAAGGTATTGATAGCTCGCTCATGTGAAGGAGCATTCCTAGCAGTAACAATTGAGACCCTGAATCGACCTCGATACG
>JAANMY010001489.1_pt1 | contig 26176 bp, 29 predicted proteins | sample 7279691 | NCBI WGS metagenome assembly JAANMY01 (sample SAMN14094543, study PRJNA606508) | bioreactor metagenome | isolation source: A lab-scale SPAN reactor treating ammonium-rich wastewater day 388 | place: Ireland: Galway | collected 2018-02-07
CGCCAGGTGGCCGAGTTCCTGCGCGAGCATGGCGCCTGGGATGGCGGCGAGTTCGTCACGCTGGAGATTTGCGGATCGTCCTATGTCGTGATCGACATCAACAGCAGGATCACGCCGACGCTGCGGATGATGGCGTCGGATTGCGCCCACAGATGGGCAAGGCCGAAGGCCTGCGAACTGTCCATGTTCAGTTTCCTTGGAGTTTGAAGACGATGGGAACGAGCACCCAGGCCTCGACGGCGACGTCGCCCCGGCGCGCGGGGACGAAGCGCCAGCGTGCGACCGCCTCCTGCGCGGCGCGGTCGAGGCGGTCCGAGCCGGAGCTGGTGCGCAGCTCGACGCGCGCCGGTTGCCCGTCCGCCGACACCAGCACGCGCAGCATCACCTGGCCTTCCTCGCGCAGGCGGCGCGACAGCATCGGGTAGGCCGGACGCGGGTTGTTGAGATAGGCGGCGTCGAAGCGGGCGGCGGTGACCGCGGCGTCGGCTGCCGGTGCGGACGGCGCGACTGCCGCCGGCGCCGCTGCGACCGCAGGCGCTGGTGGTGCCGCAGGCGCTGGTGGTGCCGCGGCGGGGGGCGTGGGCTCGGGAACGGCTTCGGCCGCCGCACTGGGCGCGTTGGGCGACTCGGTGACCGCTGCCGGCTTGCTCACGACGGGCTTTGGGGCCGGCTTGCGCGGTACCGGCTTGGGTAGCGGTGGCTCGGGACGGCGGACCGCGGGCGGCGGGGTTTGCGGTAGCGGTGGCGGCGGAGCGGGCGTCGCGTCCGGCAGGGGCTGCGGTGGAGGTTGCGTCACCGGCTCCGCAGCGGGGCGGGCAACGGGCTCAGCCTCGATGAGTGCGACCTGGATCGGCGCGATCTCGGGTGGCGTGGGCTGCTGCCTGCCCAGGTGGACGAGGGTAGCGAGGCCGGCAAGGTGAACACCGACCACGAGCGCGGCGAGCAGCATCCGCCGGGCCGGCGGACCCTGCAGGTTCTTCATTGGCCGATGGTGGGCGGCGGCGTTGTCGCCCGGGTTGCCGGCGACAGTTCGCGCAGCCGGGGCGTCAGCGGAAGCCGGCTGCGTCCGTGCGTGCTCGCTCGGTACGGATGGCAAGGCGTGGACTGCAGAATGCATCGGTGCGGAGGCAGGGGAACTGCCTCCGCAGAGGCAGCAAGTGGTTGCGGGAATCGTCGCGAGAAGCGCCGGGAGGCGGGACGGCGGCGAGAGTCAGTACGGCGGCGGGAGTCAGGACGCGCTCGGTTCCATCTGCGACTGCAGGTAGTTCTGCAGGCCGACGCTCTCGATCAGGCCGAGCTGCGTTTCCAGATAGTCGATGTGCTCTTCGGTGTCCTCGAGGATGTGCTCGAACAGTTCGCGCGACACGTAGTCCTTACAGGATTCGCAGTAGGCGATCGCCTCGACCAGGTTCTCGCGTCCGCCCAGCTCGACCTTGAGGTCGCCGTGCAGGCACTCGGGCACGTTCTCGCCGATCAGCAACTTGTTCAGGTTTTGCAGGTTGGGGAGGCCCTCGAGGAACAGCACGCGCTCGATCAGCATGTCGGCATGCTTCATCTCTTCGATCGATTCGTCGTATTCGTGCTTGCCCAGCCGATCGAACCCCCAGTTCTTGTACATGCGGGCATGCAGGAAGTACTGGTTGATTGCAGTCAGTTCGATGGTCAGCTGCTTGTTCAGGAACTGTATGACCTTCTTGTCGCCTTTCATGTCGCCTCCAGGACGGGTGGGTAAGAGGGCGCGATGCGGGCAGGCCACGGGGCACGGCTCGCATCCGGGGCTCGTTCTGCGCCGGAGCGCAGGCAATCTCTTGCGCAACGCGCACAGCGACCGCACTCGGCGGTGACGCCGAGCATCTGGCGCAATTCGCGAAGGGTGCGGATACCGTCGTCGATTGCCTTGTGGATCTGTTTTTCGGTGACGGCGCTGCACACGCACACGTACATAGTCTAGCCCTCTTGTCGGAATTTGGCCCCGTGGTCCGGGTGCGGATCTACTTGGTCAGGATCAGCTTGCCGTTGCGCGTTGCGCGCAGGATGTATTGCGCGCCCTCGTGCGCGATCGTGACTGCACGCTGGCCGCCGAGCAATTGGTCGCTGTTCAGGGGCGGCGTCGGTGTGAATGCCTGGCCGCTGTCGCGTGCGCCGACGGGCGCAGCGGCTGGAGGGCGGGCTTCGTGGCTGGATTCGAGCGCAGTCATTTGGGAAGGCGGTTAAAAACAAGAATGATTCGCATTAAAACATCATTCGAGATGCTGCACAAGGCTGATCGGCGCAGCGCCGCGCTTCAGTCGAGCGTGAGCAGGATGATCAGGCCGGGATCCTGCGCCGCATCGAGCGGGAGGTAGGCGATGGCGCCCGGCGTCGCCTGCAGGATGCGGCGGACGTCGTCCGCGTCGGCGGCTTCGCGCGGGGGTTGAGCGCGGCCGGTGAATACCAGCCGCGACCAGTACGCGCGGATCTGGCTGGGGTTCTTGCGGGTGAGCTGGAGGTAGAACTGGTCGCGCGCCGGGCCGGCGGGGAGGTCGACCAGGGTGACCGCGCGCCCGTCTGGCAGTGTGCTGCGGCGTCCGAGGTAGATCTGTTCGGCGCTCGCCCGGTCGAGTTCGGTGATCCCCCCATTGCGCGCGGACACGATTGCCAGCGCCTGGGGCGGCGAGGCTGCCTGCGCGCGCGCTTCCCCGGCATGCGCCAGTGCCAGCGCGGCCAGGACGAGCAGCGCGGCCAGTATCTGGCGGGGGAGGGCGTGTTCAGAAGACCACATCGACCGAGATGCTCATCAGCTTGATCGACTGGTTGTCCAGTCCGGGCGCGAACGGGTTGTCGCGCGCGATGAAGGTGCCATGCGCGCCGGTGTCGGTGCGCACGTGCGCGAACTCGGCCTTGATGGCCGCGTTGTGCAGCATGTCCCAGCGCACACCGACGCTCAGGCTGCGCTGTGCCTGGTTGCGCGAGCGGTTGAAGCTGGTGATCAGGTTGCGCTCGGCAGGGGTGACGGCTGCGGCGATATCCACCAGCGGCTCGTCCTGCCATTGCCGCGCCAGGCTCACGTAGGGGGTGAGACTGCCGAAGCGCCGCGCCAGCGCGAAATAGGCACCGGTCGCGCTGTTCGCGAATGCGCTCGTGGCGGTGCGCGCAAGCTCGGCACTCATCAGCCAGCGTCCGTCGTCCCATTGCGCACCGAGCGAGCTGAAGCTGGCATCGGCGCCCGAACCCGTCAGGCGCGCCAGCAATTGCGGCGAGAGATCGAGGGTGGCGGCCGACGCCCGGTGCACCGCAAGATCGGCCTGCGCATAGCCGGCGCTCAGGCTCAGGCGGCCGGCCTCGATCGTGACCCGCATGCCGACCAGGTCGCTGAGACGGGCGCGCCCGCCACCGATGACCGGCACCCGGCTCCGACCGACATAAGGATGGAACTCCACGAAGGTCTCGCCGATCCGGCTTCGATGCAGGAGGTCGATGCCGTCGAGGTCGGAAAACGGGTTGAGGCCGTAGACCTCGACCGGCGGGCGCACCCAAGTCTGGTTGTAGTTGATGTCGGCGGTGTCGGATAGCATGAAGAACGGGCTGCGCAGGCGGCCGGCCCTGAGCGTCAGTTCCGGCGTCAGGGCGTGGCTGATGAAAGCCAGGGCGGCGCGGGGGTCATAGTCGCCGCGCTGGGTCTCGCGCGTGACGAGCTGCAAGACGGCGGTGTTGCGTTCGCCGAGCCGCAGTCCGGCCTGCACGCCCACGACCGAGTCCGGTCCGGTGTCGACCCGGTTGCCGCCGGGTGCGTCGATGCCGACCCGGGCGAACTGGAGTTCGTCAGCGTTGGTGTGTACCGCGCCTGCGGTCGCGAAGCCCGAGAACTGCCAGGCGCTGTCCGATTCGGCCGCCACCTGCAGCGGCAGGCCGGAGAGCGCCGCCAGCACGAGCGGGACGACTGGGCGCAACTTCATGGACGGGCTCCTCTGGAAGCGTGTTGCAGATGGGCCAGGGTGGCGTTGCGATCGACCGGGCGCGAGAACAGGTAGCCTTGGCCGAAGTCGCACCCCATTTCGCGCAGGATCTGCAATTGCGCGTCGTCCTCGATACACTCGGCCACCACCGTCATGCCGAGGTCGTGGGCGAGTTCGATGCTGTGGCGCACGATCGCGCGCAGGCGTTCGTCATGGGTGATCGAATGGACGAAGGAGCCATCGAGCTTGACCTGGTTGCATGGCATCGTGTGCAGATAGCTCAGCGTCGAATAGCCCGTGCCGAAGTCGTCGATGAGGACATCGATGTCGGCGTTGCGCAGGGCGTGCAGGGTTTCGATGGCAGGGCCGTCCTGGCGGGCGAGCACGCTCTCGGTGACTTCGAAGCGGATCGCGCCGCGGGCCAGTCCGCTGGCATCGATCGTGGCCAGCAGTTCGTCGGCAAGCTGCGGGCGGGTGAGCTGGCGCGCGGACAGGTTCACGCTCACCCGCAGCGGCGCGCCCTCGGGAAGCTTCTGCGCCCAGTCACGCAGGTCGGCGCACACCGCGGCGAGCACCGTCATGCCGATGTCGTGGATCAGGTCCAGGGTCTCCGCGAGCGGGATGAATTCCGCGGGCGGCAGCAGGCCGAGCGTCGGGTGGGGCCAGCGCACCAGGGCCTCGAAGCCCACGGCCAAGCGGGTATCGAGATCGACGATGGGCTGGTAGAACACCGTCAGGCCGCCGGTCTTCAGTGCCGCACGCAGTTCGGCTTCGATCTGCAGCGCCCGCACCGCCTGGGCGTGCATTTCGGCATGGAAGAACTCGATCGACGCGGTCTCGCTGCGGCGTGCCTTGTGCAGGGCATTGTCCGCGTCGCGCAGCAGCGACTCTGCGTCTTCGCGGTCGTTGTCGCTCAGCGCGACCCCGACCCGGCAGCGCGGATGCAGCACCTGCTCGGTGGTGCTGGGCGCGAAGGCGGGCAGGGCGACGAGGTCCTCACACATGCGCAGGGCTTCGATGGAGCCCTCGACACCGTTGAGCAGCACGGCGAACTGGTCGCCGCCCACGCGCGCGCATACGTCGCCGTGACGCATGAACGAGGAGATGTGTGCCGCGACCCGACGCAGGAGTTCGTCGCCCACGGCGTGGCCATAGCTGTCATTGACCAGGCTGAAGCGTTCGAGGTTGATCGCGAGCACCGCGAGCTCGCGGATGTCGCCGCGCCGGCGCTGAGCCAGGGCACGATTGGCATGCTCGATGAACATCGCGCGGTTGGGCAGGCCGGTGAGGCCGTCGTGCAGCGCGTCGTGCATGAGTTGCTGTTCGGCCCGCTTGCGCAGGTTGATGTCGCCGAGCGAGCCGGCCATGCGGAAGGCGTGCAGGTCGTCATCGCGGCTGGCGACGCCGCGCATCAGGACCCAGTGGGGCTGGCCGTCGGGCAGGCAGACGCGGAACTCCATCATGAACTGCGCGCTGTCGCCCTTCAGGTGGTTGATCATGCGCCGCCGGTAGGCCTCGACCTCGTGCGGATGGATGAAGTTGAGGAAGGCCTTCGGGGCGCTCGGCATCGAGCCGGGCGGCACGCCGAGGATCTGGCAGAAGCGGTCGGAGTAGTACACGGTGTCGGCGCGCAGGTCCCAGTCCCACAAGCCGTCGTTGGCGCCGTGCAGGGCCATCGCATGGCGCTCCTCGCTCGCCTGCAGGCGAGCGGCGGTGTGCTGCAGTTCGGCGACGCGCTGCTGCAGGGTGGCGGCCATGATGTTGAAGTGGCGCGCGATCACCGCCAGCTCGTCTTCGCCATGCGCGCTGACGCGATGGTCGAGCCGACCGTCCGCGATCGCCCTGCTGCCCTCGAGCAGGCGGCGCAGGTTGCGGGTCAGGAAGTAGCCGATGGTCGACAACAGGAAGAAGGTGAGGGCGATCTCGGCGATGGCGATCGCGAGTCCCTGTTCCATGATCGCCCGCCGCGCTGCGGCCAGCACGGACACGGAGACGCCGAACTGCAGCACGCCCACCTCGTTCTTCGCCAGCAGCAGGGGCCTGCGCACGTGCACCACTTCCCCGGCGCTGACCACGCCGGTGAGGAAGCTCTTGCGATGCTCGCTCGGCTCGGGCAGGTGCGTCATGTAGGGCAGGCCGGCGGTGATCAGGGGCTGATCGCCCGCGCCGGCAATGCGGACGTAAACTAGGCCTTCCTCCGCCTCGGCGAGTAGTTCGCCGAGGACGTCCTGCAGGGCATCGAAGCGCTGCTGCTCGCCATAGGCGGTGGCCATGGCGTGGAGCATGCTCGCGTTCTGGGTTATGGTGGTGTCCAGGCTCGCCGATACCGCGTTGTTCATCAGCCGCATGCTGTTGGCCAGCAGCAGGCTGAGCAGCATGACCTGCACCACCGTGCTGGCGAGCAGCAGGCGGACGCGGATCGAGGAGTGGCGAAAGGGCAGCAGCATGGGGCGGGTCTGGCGGCGCGGCGCGATGCAGGACTCAGCGCCGCGCCAGGCGGCGAACGGCGGAAGACGCCGCGATCCGGCCCTCGGTGGCGAAGTCCTCGAGGTTGGCTTCGATGTGGTCGGGGTCGTACAGATAGTTGACCATCATGCCCCACGACTGCTTCAGGCCCTTGTCGGATTTGTCCGCCAGCCAGTTGAGACGCTCGACGCGGGCACCGTTGCCGAGGTGAAAGCGGGCGACCGTGTCGACCGGCTTGTCGCCGCGCCGTGCGTCGAGCAGGTAGCGCGCCGCCAGGCGCAGCAGCGGTTCGCGTAGCGCCAGTTGCAGGGCCTCGTCCTGTGCCCATGCAGGGTCACCCTCGAGCAGGGTGGCGAGCACCGGGGCTTCCGCGCCGGTGACGCCGAGCGCGGCAAGACGCTTCCAGTCCGCGGGCGTGATCGCGCTGGCGAACTCCTCGGGATTGCGCTGCACCCAACGGACGAGGCCGGGAATGGGCGACAGCGTCGCGAAGGTCTTCAGGCGCGGGAAGTCGCGCTTGAGGTCGTCGATCACGCGCTTGAGCAGGAAGTTGCCGAAGCTCACGCCGCGCAGGCCGGCCTGGGTCGCGCTGATCGAATAGAAGATCGCCGTGTTGGCCCGCCCGGCATCGGCCAGCGGCGCCTCGATGTCGAGCAGGCGCTGGACGTTGTCGGCCACCTCCTCGAGCAGCGCCACCTGCACGAAGATCAGGGGCTCGAGCGGCATGCGTGGATGGAAGAAGGCGTAGCAGCGACGGTCGGAGTCGAGCCGGTTCTTCAGGTCCTTCCACGAGCGGATCTCGTGCACCGCCTCGTATTCGACCAACTTCTCGAGCAGGGCCGCGGGCGAGGTCCAGGTGATGCGCTGCAACTCGAGGAAGCCGACATCGAACCACGCCGACAGCCGCGTCTCGAGCTCGCGGTCGAGCGGCTTGAGCAGCGGGTCTTCGGCCACGAAGCGCAGCAGGTCCGCGCGCAGGTCGACCAGGAACTTGACGCCCTGCGGGATGGCGTTGAACTGGGTGAGGATGCGCAGCCGGCGCGAGCGCATCGCAGCGCGCAGCCGGGCCTCGGCGTCCCACTGCGCGGGCGTGCCGATTGCCGCCTGGTAGGCTTCGTGAGCGCTCGCCACCTGGCGCGGGTCGGGGCCGAACTCATGCGCGATCAGCTTCAGGAAGGCGTGGCGGCCGGCCGCGTCGAGGCGCAGGTAGGTCTCGGCGAGGCGGCCGGCGCGCTGGCGCGTCGAGATCTCGCCGCCACGGCCGTCCGCACATTCCTGCAACTGGATGCGGATGCGGTCAAGGTCGTCGCCTTCCGGCGGCTTGCCGAAATGCGTGGCGCTGGCCATCAGCTCGCGCACCTTGGTCAGCCCGCGGGATACCAATCCTGCTCCCGCCATCGTGTCCTCCTGCCCGATTCAGCTTAGATATTCTGTTACGATCATAGCCCGCTTTGGGTAGATCAATGTGGGATCGTTCCGTGCTCATGTGCGAATTTCACGGTCAGTGCCGCAAAAATGTGCGGGGTTGTCGCATGTTTTCGTCTGGCGTATTGATATGCCATTTTGGAGGGTAGGCACGTTGGGCAGGCACAGGCGATGAACTCTGACGCCAGGGCAGTGGTACGGCTGCTGATCGTGATTCCCGAGCAGGAAGGCGAGAGTGCGCTCGAGCGGGAGCTCGGCCGGACGAGGTCGCGCGGATTCGAGGTGATCGCCCGCGCTCATACCGAAACGCAGGCGCTGCAGCGCTATTTCCAGTGCGCGCCCGAGATCGTCGTTCTCGACTGCCAGATGATGCCCGCAGAGCCGGCACGCCTGGTCGGCCTGCTCAAGCGCATGGCGCCGGGCAGCTGCATCATCGCCGTGGTGCCCGCCGCCGATTCGATGGCGGGTTCCGCGGCGCGGGCCCTTGGTGCCGATGCGATCGGCGTGCTCGCCGACCTGCCGGCAATGCTGCTTGGCCTGACGGCCACCGACGCGGTCTAGCCGCGGCGGCCCCGTCAGCGCGGTCCAGCCGCGCCAGTCCCTCAGCGCTGCTTGCCGCGCGCGACAAGCAGCAGCATCAGCGCGCCGACCACCACCATCGGCACGCACAGCCACTGCGCGGTCGATAACCCGAGCGCCAGCGTGCCGAAGATGCCCGGGTCGGGCGTGCGGAAGAATTCGGCGATGAAGCGCAGGCTGCCGTAGCCGATCAGGAACATCGCCGACACCGCACGCAGCGAGCGCGGGCTGGCGGCATAGATCCACAGGATCACGAACAGCAGCAGGCCTTCGCCCGCGGCCTGGTAAAGCTGCGACGGATGGCGCGGCGTCGCGTCCACCCACGGGAACACCATCGCCCACGGCAGCTCGCCATCGACCGGCCGGCCCCATAGCTCGCCGTTGATGAAGTTGCCGACGCGCCCCGCGGCCAGTCCGGTCGGCACCAGCGGCGCGATGAAGTCGGTGACCTGCCAGAAGCCCTTGCCGTGCTTGCGGCCGTAAAGCCACATTGCCACCAGCACGCCCAGGAAGCCGCCGTGGAAGCTCATGCCGCCCTTCCACACCGCGAGGATCTCGCCCGGGTTGGCCAGGTAGTAGCCGGGCTGGAAGAACAGCACCTCGCCCAGCCGGCCCCCCACGATCACGCCAATCACCCCGTACAGCAGCAGGTCGTCGATCATCTGCGCATTCCAGCCCAGCTCTGGCCGGCGGCGCGCATGCAGGCGGCCGAGGACGACGAACAGCACGAAGGCGATCAGGTACATGAGACCGTACCAGCGCACCGAGAGCGGGCCGAGCGAAAAGGCGATAGGGTCGAACTGGGGGTGGGTCAGCATGGGGCAGGCGAGTGTGAAGGTTGGGGCGCCGGGGCGCAGGCTTGCGCGCGAATTCGGGTGCGGGCGCGAGGGCGGGGCGCGTGAGTAGCGCCGCCCGCGCTCATCGATCGTCCCGCGATGCGCGGCGGCCTTAGTCGAACTGCTGGCGGAACGTGGCGAACTCGCTGCGCAGCGCGTCGAACTCTTCACGCAGATGCCGCACTTCGTCCTCGAGTTCCGCGATCCGCCCGCGTCCGCCGCCCGCGCTCGCACCACCGCCCTGAGCCTCGGCCATCTCCTGCACCAGCGCATCGCCGCCCAGTAGATGCACGTGGCGCGTCTCCTTGGTGCCGGGCGCGCGCGGCAGGGCGGCGGCCAGCGGCGGGTATTTCTCGGCCAAGTGCTCAAGCACCGTCTCCACCGCGGCGACGTCGTCGAAGCGGTACAGACGTTCGCAGCGCTGGCGCAACTCGCCCGCGGTCTGGGCGCCGCGCAGCAGCAGGATGGCCAGCACCGCCTGCTCGGCCGGCGGCAGCGAGTGGCGCAGGCGAACCAGGTGCTCGTACTTGGGCACGCGCGCGCTTTGCTGGTCGCGCTTTGAGACCAGGCGGCGCCCCATGAGGCTGTCGATCGCGGCCTGCACCTCCGCTTCGGAGAGGCTCATCACCGGTTCGCGCGCGGTGAGCTGGTTGCATCCGGTGGTGATGGCGTTGATCGACAGCGGGTAGGCGTCGGGGGTGATGAAGGCTTTCTCGATCAGCACGCCCAGCACCCGGATCTCGGCGGCGTCCAGGTCGAAGCCGGGCGCGCTGGTGTTGTCGGCGGCGGGGTTCGAATCTTGCATGGGCGCTCCTGGCGGGTGACGAGACTGCGGATGATACGCATGCTTCGCCGTGCGCGTTAGAATCGTAGCCTTTCCTGCAGATTTTCCGGAGCGCCTCCATGCCCCAGTACCGTTCCCGTACCTCCACCGCCGGCCGCAACATGGCGGGCGCCCGCGCGCTGTGGCGCGCCACCGGCATGAAGGATGGCGACTTCGAAAAGCCGATCATCGCCATCGCCAACAGCTTCACCCAGTTCGTGCCCGGCCATGTGCACCTGAAGGACCTCGGCCAGCTCGTCGCGCGCGAGATCGAGGCCGCCGGCGGCGTCGCCAAGGAATTCAACACCATCGCGGTCGACGACGGCATCGCCATGGGCCATGGCGGCATGCTGTATTCGCTGCCCTCGCGCGAGCTCATCGCCGACAGCGTCGAGTACATGGTGAATGCCCACACCGCCGACGCGCTGGTGTGCATCTCGAACTGCGACAAGATCACCCCGGGCATGCTGATGGCCGCGATGCGCCTCAACATTCCGGCGATCTTCGTCTCCGGCGGGCCGATGGAGGCCGGCAAGGTCAAGTGGGAAGCCAAGGTCATCTCGCTTGACCTGGTCGATGCAATGGTGAAGGCCGCGGACAAGAACTGCTCGGACGAGGAGGTCGACGCCATCGAGCGCTCCGCCTGCCCGACCTGCGGCTCGTGCTCGGGCATGTTCACCGCCAACTCGATGAACTGCCTCACCGAGGCGCTCGGCCTGTCGCTGCCCGGCAACGGCACCACGCTCGCCACCCACGCCGACCGCGAGCGCCTGTTCCGCGAGGCCGGTCGCCGCATCGTCGGCCTCGCCAAGCGCTATTACGAGCAGGACGACGCCTCCGTGCTGCCGCGTTCGATCGCCAGCTTCAAGGCCTTCGAGAACGCGATCAGCCTGGACGTGGCCATGGGCGGCTCGACCAACACCGTGCTCCACCTGCTCGCCGCTGCGCGCGAAGCGGGCGTCGACTTCACGATGAAGGACATCGACCGCATCAGCCGCCACGTGCCCTGCCTGTGCAAGGTCGCGCCCGCGATTGCCGACGTGCATATCGAGGACGTGCATCGTGCCGGCGGCATCATGTCGATCCTCGGCGAGCTCGACCGCGCCGGCCTGCTGCATACCGACGTGCCGACCGTGCACAGCGCCTCGATGGCCGAGGCGCTCGACAAGTGGGACATCAAGCGCACCACCGACGAGGCGGTGCACACCTTCTTCCGCGCCGCCCCCGGCGGCGTGCCCACCCAGGTCGCCTTCAGCCAGGACCGGCGCTGGAAGGAACTCGACACCGACCGCGAGCACGGCATCATCCGCAACAAGGAACATGCCTTCACCGCCGACGGCGGCCTGGCGGTGCTGTACGGCAACATCGCCGAGAAGGGTTGCATCGTGAAGACCGCCGGCGTGGATGAGTCCATCTGGAAATTCACCGGCAAGGCGCGGGTGTACGAGAGCCAGGAAGACGCGGTCGAGGGCATCCTCGGCGAGCAGGTGCAGGCCGGCGACGTGGTGGTGATCCGCTACGAAGGGCCGAAGGGCGGCCCCGGCATGCAGGAGATGCTGTACCCGACCTCCTACCTGAAGAGCCGCGGCCTCGGTGCACAGTGCGCGCTGCTCACCGACGGTCGCTTCTCCGGGGGGACGTCGGGTCTTTCCATCGGTCATGCCTCGCCCGAGGCGGCGATGGGCGGCGCGATCGCGCTGGTCGAGGACGGCGACACGATCGAGATCGACATCCCCAATCGCCGCATCCACCTCGCCATCGCCGACACAGAACTCGCCCGCCGGCGCACGGCGATGGAGGCCAAGGGCGCCGCGGCGTGGAAGCCGGTCAAGCGCGAGCGCGTGGTCTCGGCCGCGCTGCAGGCCTACGCGGCGCTCACCACCTCGGCCGACACCGGCGCGGTGCGCGATGTGACCCAGGTCCAGCGCTGATTCAACCGGGTTCATTGACCCCTCATCGGTCGCTCACTACCATCGACGCCATGGATACCGAACTCGCACAGCTCGAAGCTCAACTCGAGCAACTGATCAGCCAGTACGAGCGCCTGAAGGGCGACAACGGCGCGTTGCGCGGTCGCATCGTTCGGCTGGAAGCCGAAAACCGCAAGCTCGCCGACAAGGTCCGCCTCGCCGCGGACCGCCTCGAGGGCCTGCTCGACAAACTGCCGGAGGCCTGAAGCGATGTCCGCCGAACACCTCGACATGACGCTGCTGGGAAAGGAGTACCGCATTTCGTGCACGGCCGAGAACCGTGACGATTTGCTGGCAACAGTTGCCTATCTGGACGACAAGTTCCGCGAACTGGGGGTAAAGACGAATTCTTCCGGCGAAAAGCTCGCGGTCATGACCGCGCTCAACATCGCCCACGAGTTCCTCCAGTACCAGCGCGGCAACGGGTTTGACATGCCAGGCATGAAGCGTAGAATCGGGCTCATGAAGGCTCGCCTGGATGGGGTTCTGGCCCAGCAGGACAAGCTCTTCTGAAGGGCTGAAGGTGCAGTAGATGTAGTACCGATCAATCCCCTGCAGTGTTCGTCGAAGTCGTAGATTCCTTGAACCAATAGTCGAGAGACTCGGTCACTGACCATCGATGCCGCTGGTGTGAACGCCCCTTGCCGGGTGATCCTGAAGCGGAAGGGATGTGACCCCCCTGAACCCAAGGTTCAGGATGCTCGGCGGAGACGGCACAGGCGGGGGGCCAGACAAGAGGGCGCGGTGAGCGATCATCGCGCCCTCTTTGCGTCGGCGCGCGCGTGCGAATGGTGCACTGCAAAGTCTTTACGCCATCTTTACGCGCAGCGGCCTAGCATCCGCAGCGTTTTCAAACTCCCCGGGCATTCGCCGCGGTTGTTGCAATGCAAACCTACTTTCCTGTCCTCGGTGTGCTCGGCATGATGCTGATGCTGTTCGGACTGGTCATGGGTTTTCCCCTCGCGGTCTCGTTCGCGCTCGATGACGGCGCGACTGCCGCCTACGACCTCGCCATCCTCGCCACCTTTGCGAGCGGCCTGCTGATGTGGGCGGGCACGCGCGGCGCGCAGCGCGACCTCCGTGTCTCCGACGGCTTTCTGCTGGTGGCGGCAACCTGGGTGCTCACGCCGGTATTCGGCGCCTTGCCGCTGATGCTCTACCTGCCCGCGCTTTCATTTACCGACGCCTACTTCGAGGCCGCCTCCGGCCTCACCACCACGGGCGCCACCGTGCTGACCGGGCTCGATGCGCTGCCGGTGTCGATCAACCTGTGGCGCTGCTTCATGCACTGGATCGGTGGCATGGGCGTCATCGTGCTGATGGTGGCGGTGCTGCCCCTGCTGGGTATCGGCGGGCGGCAGATCTTCCGCGCGGAAACACCGGGGCCGATGAAGGAATCCGCGCTCACGCCGCGCATCACCGAGACCGCCAAGGGGCTGTGGAGCGTCTACGTGGTGCTCACGATCGCCTGCGGCCTGGCATTGTGGCAGGCGGGCATGGCACCCTGGGACGCGGTGATCCACGCCTTCTCGATCATGGGGTTGGGGGGGTTCTCCACGCGCGACGCCAGCCTCGGGGCGTTCGACAGCCTGCCGATCGAGGCCGTCACCATCGTCTTTGCGCTGCTGTCGGGGATCAACTATGCCACCCATTACCTCGCGCTGATCCACCGCACGCCGCGCCCGTATGCGAGCGACCCTGAACTGCGCTGGTTCTTTGGCGTGCTCGCGGTCACGGTGGTGTTCCTGTCCGTATATCTGATCGAAGCGGGGGCCTACAAGGACGGGGCGCTGGCGTTGCGCCACGTCTCCTTTCATGCCGTTTCGCTGGCGACCTCGCTCGGCCTGGCGACCTACGACTACACGCTGTGGCCGATGTTCGCGCAGGTCTGGATCCTGTTCCTGAGCAGTTTCGCCGCGTGCTCGGGTTCGACCGGCGGCGGCATCAAGATGATGCGCGCGATCATCCTGTACAAGCAGGTGCATCGCGAGATCGTGCGTGCGCTGCATCCGAGCGCGGTGGTGCCGCTGCGGCTTGGCCGCCAGCCGGTCACGGACAACGTGCTGCACGCCGTCCTCGCCTTCAGCTTCATGTACATGGTCAGCATCGTGACCCTGACGCTGGTGCTCAGCGCCAGCGGACTCGATCTGATCACGGCGTTCTCCGGCGTCATCGCCTGCATCAACAACGCCGGGCCGGGGCTGGCCGCGCTGGGGCCGGCGGGCAACTACCAGGGCCTGAGCGATTTCCAGACCTGGGTGCTGAGCTTCGCGATGATCCTCGGCCGGCTGGAGATCTTCACCCTGCTGGTGGTGCTGACGCCGGCGTTCTGGCGTCGCTGAGCGGGTCGAGCACGAGCCGGTAGCCGACGCCCGGTTCGGTCAGGATGTGGACGGGCAGGCGCGGATCGCGCTCGAGCTTGCGCCGCAGGCCCGTCATGTACACCCGCAGGTAGTGTGCATGCTCGACGTGGTTGGGCCCCCAGGCGCCGGCGAGCAACTGGCGCTGGGTCACGATCCGTCCGCCGCCGGCGACGAGCAGGCTGAGCAGGCGGTATTCGATCGGGGTCAGATGCACCGGCTCGCCGTCACGCGTGACCGTGCGCTGGTCGAGGTCGACCGTGACCTCGCCGAACACGATGCGCGAGGCGGCCTGCGGCGGACGCATCGAACGCCGCAGCAGCGCGCGCACGCGGGCGAGGAACTCGGCCACGCCGAAGGGCTTGGCGAGGTAGTCGTCGGCACCGGCGTCGAGCGCGCCCACCTTGTCGGCCTCGTTGCTGCGCGCCGACAGCACCAGCACCGGCATGCCGCTCCACTGGCGCAACTCGGCGAGCAGCACGAGGCCGTCGCCGTCGGGCAGGCCGAGGTCGAGCACCAGCAGGTCCGGGCGGCGGTTGGCGAGCTCGATGTGGCCGCGTTCGAGCGAGGCGGCCTCGTGCACCGCACACCCTTCCGCTTCGAGCGCGGTACGGACGAAACGACGAATGCCGGCTTCGTCCTCGACCAGCAGCACGACGGGCGCGGGTGGATGGGGGGCTTTCATGGGTTGCGACCCGTGATGAGGGCGGCTGCTTCCGGCGGTGGCGGTTCGGGCTGCGGTGGCAGCGGCATCTGCAGCTTGAAGCAGGCGCCGCCGGAAGCTCGATTGTGCGCGGCGACGCGGCCGCCGTGGGCCTCGACGATGGCGCGCACGAGCGCGAGCCCGAGCCCGGTGCCTTCATCGCCGGTGGTGCGCGCACGGCCGCGTTCGGTAGCGACTGCGGCAACGCTGCCGGGCGCTGGCTCGGCGCCGCGGACGAAGCGCTCGAAGATCGCCTGCTCGCGGCCCGGCGGCAGCCCGCAACCGTCGTCGCAGACCTCGATCTGCAGCCAGTCGGGTCCGCCATCGGGTGTCGCGCCGCCCGCCGTGCACCGCGCCGTGACCGCGATCCGCCCACCGGCCTGCGTATGTGCGACCGCGTTGTCGAGCAGGTTGCACAGCACGCGCTCCATCAGCACGGCGTCGGCGCGCAGCAGGGGCAGGTCGTCGGGCAGATCGAGCGTGAGGGCGCGCGCGCGCAGCGCGTGTGCGCGCGACTGCACGGCACTGCCGACGAGTTCGTCCGCGGCGATCCAGTCGAGCGCCAGGTGCGGTGCGTCCGCTTGCAGGCGGGCAAGGTCGAGCAGATCGCGGGCGAGCGCATGCGTGCGCAAGGCTTCGGCGCGGATCGCCTCGGCCAGCTCGGCCTGGGCCGGGGGCAGCGGCGGGCCGGCCAGAGGGAGCGATTCGGCCAGTCCGGCGAGCGCGGTGAGCGGCGTGCGCAGGTCGTGCGACAGCGAGGCGAGCAGCGTGTTGCGCAGGCGCTCCGACTCCACCGCCAGCCGCGCCCGCGCCGCATCCTCGCCACGCGCCTCGGCGCTGTCGCGCTCGCGGCGCAAGCGTGCCGCCAGTTGCGCGGTGGTCAGTGCCACCGCCAGCAACACCGCGAAAGTGAGCAGGTACTGCAGGTCGGACACCGCGAGCGTGAAGTGCGGATGCACGAAGAAGAAGTCGAACAGCGCCACCGACAGGAAGGCCGCGAACACCGCCGGCCCGCGCCCGAGCCGGATCGCGGCGAACAGCACCGCGAGCGGGAACAGCATCGCGATGTTGGCGAGGTCGAACTGACCGAGCAGCGGCGCGCCGAGCAGGGCGATCGCGATCACCGCGAGCGCGGCCTTCGCATAGTCGAGCCAGCAGGGCGGGCGCTTCGGGTCGGAGGTCATGGGGGCAGGTGTGTGGGCTGGCGTCAGCGCGCGGCCGCGGGCATGGCCGCGTCGATCGCCTGTAGTGTCTCGAGCAGGGTGGCGCGCAGCGGGCCGGCAACGGCCAGCCCGCGCTGCGCCGCCTGCTGTGCCGCGGCGGGGTGGCCGAGCTCCAGCAGCACACGGGCGCGGTTGTTGTGCGCCGCCGCCTGGTCGTGCGTGTCGGCGGCGCGCCCGAAGGCGGCCTCCGCGCCGGCCAGATCACCCGCGGCGTAAGACGCGTTGCCCAGGCCCATCTGCAAGGTGTAGCTGTGCGGCCAGCGCTTCAAGCCGGCGCGGTAGGCCGTGGCCGCGGTGGCGGGTGGCGCCGAGCGCTCGAAGGCGACCAGGGCCGCGGTGGCATCGGCCTCGCTTGCGGTCGCCGCGAGCGTGCCGGGGGGCAGGGCGACGAAGGCCCAGTGTCCGCCGCGCTTCCAGGTGTGCTCGAAGGTGCGCAGCGCGAGTTCCTGGCGTTGCATCGGCCCGGATCGGAGCAGCATCGTGCCGGCGTCGAGGTCGTAGCCGACGGCCACCGCATAGTGCCAGGACGGTGCCCACGACAGGCCGAGGTTCTGCAGCACGACCACGGGGTGGCCGGCGGCGAGCTCGCGCAGCAAGGCCTCGAGGGTGCCCGGGATCAGGGTCGCGACCGCGCCGCTGCGGCGGGCGCCGGCCAGCATCTCGATCTGCAGCGAGCCTTCGCGGCCGGGCAGGAAGACGCGGCCGACGAGCTCGTCCGGTCGCGTGGGCAGGCCGGCGGCGGACAGCGCGGTGGCGAGCGCCGCCGGTCCGCAGAAGTGGCTGTCGTCGGGGAAGAAGGGGGTGTCGGCGAGTTCGACGCGGCTGGGCAGGCCAGCCGGCGGCTGCGCCAGCAACGCGGGCGTCTGGGTGGCGCAGCCGCTCGCCAGCAGTGCCAGCAGTACCAGCACGAGCATGGCCAGCACGGACGCGTGCGATCGCGGCGGGCGGACGGCGACATGCCCGCCCGCTGCCGCGATCACCGCATCAAGGCCGACGGCCATGTGCCGTCAGCGAATCGAACGGGTGAAGGGGAAGACCTTGGTCAGGCCCAGGATGTCGGTGATCAGCAGCACGAAGAACACCAGCAGGATGGCGCCGATGATGCCGCCGGCGGGCGCGCTGTCGATCTGGTCGGCCAGACGCGTGGCTTCGTCGTCGGTGAGGGCGGCGATGCGGTCGTGGGCGAGGGTCGGGTCTACGCCCTGACGCAGCATCTCGGCGCGCACGTCGTCGCGCGCGAGGGCGGCGGTGAGGCGGGCATGCCCCGACTCGGTCTGGGTGGCGGTGGCGAGGCGGGCCGCTTCCTCGGTGGGGACGAGCGCGGCCTGGGCGCTGTGGATGGCGCTGATGTTGAGGATGCTGGCGCTGAGCACGACGGCGAGCAGACGCTGGATTCGTTTCATTGTTTTCTCCTCGATGGGTGGCGGGACGCCCGCATGCCGATGTCCCCGGCGGCGAGCCGGTCGACTATAGGGGATCCCGCTCGGCACGTGGCGCCAGCAGGGCGGGGAAGATTGCATCGAGTTGCTTCGATGGCGCGGGCTCGATTCCGCGGGCGTCCGCAGGGGTGCATGCGCGCATGTTGCCGCCACGCTTGCCGGCAGCGGGCCGCGTGGTTGATAGTTCGGGGTTTCGCCGACCGGCGCGGCCTCGCCGGCGGTGTGGATCAGGACAAGAGAGAATCCCCATGGATGTCGATATCTGGTGGCTCGCCTACCCCGTGCTCGGGGTGGTGGTGGGCTTTTTCGCCGGCCTGCTCGGCGTGGGCGGTGGCGGCATCATGGTGCCGATGCTCACCACCTTCTTCCTGGCGCAGGATTTTCCGCACGATCAGGTGGTGCACATGGCGCTCGGCACCTCGATGGCGGCGATCGTGCTGACCTCGGTGTCCAGCCTGCGCGCCCACCATGCGCACGGCGCGGTGCGCTGGGACGTGGTGCGCCTGATCACGCCCGGCATCCTGGCCGGCACCTTCGGCGCCACCTTCATCGCCGCGCGCGTCGATACCGTGCCGCTGGCGATCTTCTTCGCGGCCTTCATGGCTTACGTGTCGGTGCAGATGCTGCTCAACATCAAGCCCAAGCCCGCGCGCGAACTGCCGGGCGCGGTGGGGATGACGGCGGCGGGGCTGGGCATCGGCGGCGTCTCGGCGCTGGTGGCGATCGGCGGCGGCTCGCTGTCGGTGCCGTTCATGACCTGGTGCAACGTCAAGGTGCAGAACGCGATCGGCACCTCGGCGGCGATCGGCCTGCCGATCGCGATCGCCGGTACCGTGGGCTACCTGGTCAATGGCTGGGGTGCGTCCGGCACGCCGCCGCTGACCCTGGGCTACATCTATCTGCCGGCGCTGGTGCTGGTGTCGGGGGTGAGCATGTTCTTCGCGCCGCTGGGTGCGAAGCTCGCGCATCGCCTGCCGGTGGCGACGCTGAAGAAGGTGTTCGCCGGGGTGTTGATGCTGCTGTGCGCGAAGATGCTGCACAGCGTGTTTGGCTGAGCCGGGACTTCAGGCACGGCGGGCGGCGCCCGGGCCTCGGTGCCGCGCGGCACCGAGGCGTCAGTCTGCGCTGCGCAGGGCTCGATGCAGGGCGTCGAGGTTGGCGCGCATCATCTGCACATAGCTCGGCGCCGGGCCGCCGGCCTTCGACAGCGCGTCCGAATACAGCGTGCCGCCGATCTGCGCGCCGCTTTCGCTGCGGATGCGCTCGATCAGGCGCGGGTCGGCCACGTTCTCGATGAACACGGCCGGCACCTTCTCGGCCTTGAGCTGGCGGATCAGGCGAGCGACGCCCTGCGCGGTCGGCTCGGCGTTGTTCGATACCCCGACCGGGGACAGGAAGCGGATGCCGTAGGCGCGGCCGAAATAGCCGAAGGCGTCGTGCGAGCTCACCACCTTGCGGCGCTCGGCGGGCAGGGCGGCGAAGGCGGCGCGGATCTCGGTGTCGAGCGCCTGCAGCTCGCCGTCGTAGCGCTCGGCGTTGGCCCGGTAAGCGCTGGTGCCCGCCGGGTCGGCCTTGGCCAGCGCGTCGGCGATGTTGGCGACGTAGCGGCGCACGTTGCCGACGTCCTGCCAGGCATGCGGGTCCACCGCCTTGGCGTCGGCCTTGTCCCTGGTCTTTTCGCCTTCGTGGCCGTGGTCGTGATCGTGCGCATCGTCCTTCGTCATCGCCAGCGTCTCGATGCCCGCGCTCGCCACCACCACCTCGCCCTTGTAGCCGCCCGCACGCGCCAGGCGCACCATCCAGTCGTCGAAGCCAAGGCCGTTGACCACCACCAGCGCTGCGCCGCCCACGTTGCGCGCGTCCGACGGGCGGGGCTGGAAGGCGTGGGCGTCCTCGTCGGCGCCCACCAGGGTACGCACCTTCACGCGCTCTCCACCGACCTGGCTGACGAGGTCGCCGAGGATGCTGAAGCTCGTGGTCACGTCCAGGGCCTGGGCATGGGCGCTGCCGCCGATGAGCAGGGCGGTGCAGGCGGTGGCGACTGCGCGCAATCCGTGGCGCAGCGCGGAAGACGGGGCTTTGATCATCATTGGTTTCGGCATCGAGGTGAGTCAGGAAAAGGCGCCACCTGCGCGGCGGCGGGCGTGCTGCGCGCGCGGGTTCAGGATTCGAGGTGGTGGCGCACCGGCAGCCGGCCGGCGAGCACGCCGCCGGGCGCGGCGATTAGCGACACGAAATACACCACGCCGCACACCAGCACGATCGCCGGGCCGGCGGGTACGTCGGCATGGAAGGACAGCAGCAGGCCAGCCGCGCCGCTGCCGAAGGCGAACGCCACGGCGAGCAGCAGCAGCATCGGCAGGCCCCTGGCCCACAGGCGGGCCGCGGCCGAAGGCAGGATCATGATCCCGACCGCCATCAGCGTGCCCAGGGCGTGGAAGCCGCTCACCAGGTTGATCACCACCAACGCCAGGAAGCCGTAGTGCGCCACCGGCGACCAGCGGCTGACGCCGCGCAGGAAGGCGGGGTCGAAGCACTCCATCACCAGCGGGCGGAACAGCAGGGCGAGGCAGACCACGGTGACGCTGGCGATACCGCCGATCAGCAGCAGCGAGGCGTCGTCGAGCGCCAGCACCGAGCCGAACAGTACGTGCAGCAGGTCGAGGTTCTTGCCGCGCAGCGACACGATCATCACACCGGCCGCCAGCGACAGCAGGTAGAAGGCGGCCAGGCTGGCGTCCTCCTTGAGGATGGAGGCGCGCGTGACCACGCCCGCCGCCAGCACCACCACCAGGCCGGCGACGATCCCGCCAACCGTCATCGCCCCCAGCGAAAGGCCGAATGCGAGGTAGCCGAGCGCGGCACCAGGGAGGATGGCGTGGCTCATGGCGTCGCCCATCAGGCTCATGCGGCGCAGCAGCAGGAACACGCCCACCGGGGTGGCGCCGAGCGCGAGCGCCAGGCAGCCGGCGAGCGCGCGGCGCATGAAGGCGAACTCGGTGAAGGGCGCGATGAGGGGGTCGAAGAGGAGTTCGGTCACTGGGGTGGTGCGCTGGGCGGGGCGAGAGGGTGAGGGGCGGAGACCCTGGGGGCCGGCTGGGGCTGGGCGTTGCGTCCAGTGCTCGGCTCGGGTTGCGGCGTCAGGGCGGGTGCGATCAGTGGCGGTGGTCGTGAGCGTGGGCGCGGTGCTCGTGCGTATGCGCCACCCCGTGCGCGTGCTCGTCACCATGGGTGTGCGCGATTTCGGCGACCGGCGGCAGCGCGCTCACGTCCTCGATATGGCATTCCGGCGCGTCCTCGTCGAAGGCTTCGGACAGGCGACGCGCGCGCGCCAGCAGTTCAGGCGTCAGCACCTCGAGCGTCGGGCCGAAGGCGACCGGTTCGCGCGACAGCAGCAGCGCGGTGGGGAAATGGCGGCGCACCTGCTCGAGGTCATGCACCACGGTGAGGATCGTGCGGCCTTCGGCGTGCCAGCCCAGGATCAGGGCGACGAGGTCGTCCACCGTGCGGCTGTCGATGGCGGCAAAAGGCTCGTCGAGCAGGATCAGCGGTGCGTCCTGCAGCATCAGCCGTGCAAAGCGCGCGCGCTGCAACTGGCCGCCCGACAGCGAGCCGATCGGGCGCGCCTCGAAGCCGGACATGCCGACCGCGGCGAGCGCCGCGCGCACACGTTCGCGCTGGCTGCGCGACAGGCCGCCGAAGGCGCCGATTTCGTGCCACAGGCCCATGGCCACCACTTCGAACACCGAGATCGGGAAGCTGTGGTCGATCTCGCCGCGCTGGGGCATGTAGGCCACCCCGCCCGGCGGCAGCTCGGACAGCACGATGCGCCCGCCGATCGGCCGCAACTCGCCGGCCAGGCCCTTGAGCAGCGTGGACTTGCCGGCGCCGTTGGGCCCGACCACGGCGACCAGCGCGCCGGCCGGGATCTCGCCCGACAGGTGGTGCACCGCCGGGTGGCGGTCGTAGCCGAGGGTGAGGTTGTCGAGCCGGATCATCGGCAGCATGGCGGCGTGCATGTCAGCGCAGGGCCCAAAGGATGGTGGTCCACAGCAGCGCAAGCGCCGCGGTGGCCAGGCCCAGGCGGGCGAACACACCTGCGCCGAGCAGGCTGCGCGCCGGGGAGGGACGCAGGCGGGCGAGGGCGCTGGCCGGACGCTGGTGCGTGTGCGGATGAACGGGCGCGCCGGCATGGCGCTGCGGGATCTGGTGCTGCGGATTCATTGCGCACGCTCCTTGACGCCGGTGCGGCCGCAGTCGGCGCAGGCACCGTGCAGCACGAGCTCTGCACGGTCGAGCTCGAAGCCGGCCGGCAACGCGGGGCTGGCGGCGGCGGGGACGTCTTCGAGGCAGAGGATCTGTCCGCAGCGGTCGCAGTGGAAGTGCGCATGGCGATGCGCGTCGCCGTGGCGGATCTCGAAGCGCCAGGCGCGCTCGCCGCCGGCGATGCGTTGCGCGATGCCCTGTTCGACCAGCCAGTCGAGCGCGCGGTAGAGGGTGACGCGGTCGTGGGCGATGGCGTCGGCAGCGAGCGCGGCGCCGATCTCGTCGTGCGAGAGCGGATGCGACGAGGACTGCAGCGCCTCGATCACCGCAATGCGCGTGCGCGTCACCCGGCCGCCGTGGGCGGCGATGAGGTCGCGGGCGGAAGCGGAGGCTGCGGCGACAGGAGGGTGATCGGGCATGTTCGGGGTATCGATGCGTCGGCCGGCGTGATGGTGGCCGGGTGGCTGGCGTGGAGGCCTTAATTGATGCAACATTGTAGCATTAGATATTCGCGCTGCAGCACCGCACCGCACCGCACCGAATCGCATCGCACCGAATCGCGTCGAGGTGGATCCCATCGGTTCGGCGACGGTGTCGCGGCGGCGGACAGATCCCCGCTCCATTCATTCCCTCCCTTTCATGGCCCGTGTCGACACCATGCGTTCTTCGTCCTGGATTTCATTCGCCCGCTTCTCGTCTCTGGTCGCTGTGCTCGCTGTCGCCAGCCTGTCGTCCGCTGCGCACGCCCAGCACACCCATGGCGCTCACGAGCATGGCGCGGCCGAGCTCACCGTTGCCCTCGACGGGCGGGAACTGGTGATCGAGCTGATTTCGCCACTCGATAACCTGGTCGGCTTCGAGCACGCACCGGCCAACGACGCCCAGCGTGCAGCGCTCGCCGAGGCCGGCCGCCTGCTGCGCGACGCGGACGCGATGTTCGCGCTGCCGTCCGCGGCCGCCTGCCGTTTCGAGCATGCGGACATCGAATCGCCGTGGTCGATGGCCGCGGTGGCGCCGGCCGCGGGGCAGGTCGGGCATGCGCATGCACAGCCCGCGCACGGTGACCACGAGGAGGTGGTCGCCACCTACCGCTTCACGTGCGCCCAGCCGACGGCACTGAATCAGCTCGAGGTGCGTGCCTTTGCACACTTTCCGCGCCTGCGGGAGCTGCGCGTTGGGCACGCCACCGCACGCGGCCAGGGTTCCGCGGTGCTGACCCCGGCCGCAGCCGTGCTTGCGCTGTGAGGAAACCGATGCCGCAGGCGAGCCCGCCGCCAGCAACGCGCATCGGCGCGCCATCAAGTGCGCGGCCGGGTGGGCGGACGATGCATCCCGTTGCCGCGACAACTTCGGCGCCGATCGACGCTGGTGTGGCATCAGCCGCACCAGCCGCACAAGCGCTGCCGGCGGTTCACCTCGCCGGTCTGCGCTACCGCTGGCCCCGTGCGGCGGCCGACTGCCTCGCCATCGACGCGCTGACGATCGCGGCCGGCGAGCGCGTCTTTCTGCGCGGCCCGAGCGGCAGTGGCAAGACCACGCTGCTGTCGCTGGTGGGCGGGGTGATCCTGCCCCAGGCGGGCACGGTGAGCGTTGCGGGCCAGGCGCTCGGCGCGCTGTCGTCCGGCGCGCGCGACCGCTTCCGCGCCGACCACGTCGGCTTCGTGTTCCAGCTCTTCAACCTGCTGCCCTGGCTGTCGGCGCGCGACAACATCCTGCTCGCCTGCCGCTTTTCGCCCCAGCGCCGGGCGCGGGTGGCGGCATCGGGCGGCACGCCGGCCGCCGAGGCGGCGCGGCTGGCGGCGCGCCTCGACCTGTCTGCCGAGTTGCTCGAGCGCCCCGCGGCGCAGCTGTCGGTGGGCCAGCAGCAGCGCGTGGCGGCGGCGCGTGCGCTGATCGGCCGCCCCGGGCTGGTGGTGGCCGACGAGCCCACTTCGGCGCTCGACGCCGACCGCCAGCAGGCCTTCATCGATCTGTTGCTGGAAGAATGCGCCGCGGCAGGCGCGGCGCTGCTCTTCGTCAGCCACGACCAGCGCCTGGCCAGGCATTTCGACCGCGTGCTCGATCTCGCCATGCTCAACCGCGTCGCCGCGGCCGGGGAGGATGCGCGATGAGCCCGGTGTTGTCCTTGTCATTGCGCAGCATTGCCAACCGCCGCCTGTCGGTGGCGCTGACCGTGGTCGCGGTGGCGCTGGCGGTGGCGCTGCTGCTGGGCGTGGAGCGCCTGCGCAACGATGCGCGCGCCGGTTTCGCGCAGACGCTGTCGGGCACCGACCTGGTGGTGGGCGCGCGCAGCGGCCCGGTGCAACTGCTGCTGTATTCGGTGTTCCACCTCGGCAACGCCACCAACAACGTGTCGTGGGCGAGCATCGAGCACGTCGCCGGCCTGCCGCACGTGAAGTGGCTGGTGCCGATTGCGCTCGGCGACTCGCACCGCGGACACCGCGTCGTCGGCACCACAGCGGCCTTCTTCACCCATTACCGCCACGGCGAGGGGCGCGCGCTCGCCTTCGCCGCGGGGCGGCCCTTCGCCGAGGCGCCGGCGCGCGCCGAGGACATCTTCGAGGTGGTGATCGGCGCCGAGGTGGCGGCGCGCCACGGCTATCAGGTCGGCCAGCGCATCGTGCTCAGCCACGGCAGCGTGGGCAGCGGGATCGGCGGCGGCGGCGATGGGGGCGGGCTGCGCTTCGCCGAGCATGCCGACAAGCCCTTCACCATCGTCGGCGTGCTCGCGCGCAGCGGCACGCCGCTCGACCGCGCGCTGCTGGTGAGCCTCGAGGGCATCGAGGCGATCCATATCGACTGGCTGGGCGGGGCGCCGATGCCGGGCGTCACGATTGCGCCCGAGCATGTGCGCAAGTTCGACCTGCGGCCGAAGTCGGTGACCGCCGCGCTCGTCGGGCTGCACAGCCGCACCGCGGTGTTTCGCGTGCAGCGCCAGATCAACATGCATGCCGACGAGGCGCTGACCGCGATCCTGCCCGGCGCCACGCTGCAGGAGCTGTGGGGCCTGGTCGGTATCGCCGAGCAGGCGCTGCTGGCGGTGTCGGCGCTGGTGGTGGCGGTGGGGTTGGCGGGGATGATCGCCGTGGTGGTGGCGAGCCTGGGCGAGCGTCGGCGCGAGCTCGCCATCCTGCGCGCGCTGGGGGCGAGCCCGCGCCAGGTGTTCGCGCTGCTGGCGGTGGAGAGCGTGCTGCTCGCGCTGGCGGGGATCGCCGTCGGCCTGGTGCTGCTGTATGGTGCGGGCGCCGCGCTGGCGCCGTGGCTCGCCAGCCAGCACGGCCTGCACCTGAGCCTGGGCTGGCCGAGCGCGGGGGAGTGGCGGCTGCTGGCGGCGGTGCTCGTCGCGAGCCTGGCCGCAAGCCTGGTGCCGGCGCTGCGGGCGTATCGCTATTCGCTCGCCGACGGGATGACGATCCGGGTATGAGCGCGCGCGCCGCCTGCGACCACAGTCCCTCGCGCGGCGCGGCGAGCGTTTATGATCTCGGCCTTGCCCAGGCCCGTCCGCTCGAGCCGCACCCGCGCGCCGAATCGACGCCTGCGCCGGCCACGCCTTTGCTGCAACCCACCCTTGGAACTGGATGAGCACATGAAGAACAGTCGCATGCTTCGCGCCGCAATGGCGGCCGCCACGCTGTGGGTCGCCGCGCTGCCGCCTGCGGCGCTGGCGCAAGTCGGCGCCCAGGGCGGCGCCGGGCAGGGCGCTTATCAGGTGGGCGACCGTCTTGCGACCCCCGCGGTGTCCGCGCCGGCCGCGCAGGCGACCTTCCGCGAGATCACCTGGGACGACCTCATCCCCACCGACTGGAAGCCGGAAGCCTTCCTCGCCGACCTCAAGCTCGACGAGCTGCAGGACGCCGACCCGCGCGCCAGCGAAGCCATGCAGCGCATGCGCGAGGAGTGGGACCGCGCGCCGGTAGTCCAGCGCCTGGCGGGCGCCAGCGTGCGCATCCCCGGCTTCGTGGTGCCGCTCGAGACCGACGGCGAGCAGATCCGCGAGTTCCTGCTCGTGCCCTACTTCGGCGCCTGCGTGCACGTGCCGCCGCCGCCGGCCAACCAGCTCATCCACGTCATCCCCGACAAGCCGGTGCCGGCGGGCTGGAACATGCTGCCGGTGTGGGTCGAGGGCGTGATGGCGGTCGGAAGGGTGGATT
>JAANMY010001491.1_pt1 | contig 26163 bp, 21 predicted proteins | sample 7279691 | NCBI WGS metagenome assembly JAANMY01 (sample SAMN14094543, study PRJNA606508) | bioreactor metagenome | isolation source: A lab-scale SPAN reactor treating ammonium-rich wastewater day 388 | place: Ireland: Galway | collected 2018-02-07
CGCCCCGCCCACACCGGCGGCCTCGGATTCGGCTTCAAGTGGGACATGGGCTGGATGAACGACACCCTCCGCTACTTCTCACGCGACCCCGTCCACCGCCGATTCCACCACGGCGACCTCACCTTCCGCCCCATCTACGCCTTCAGCGAGAACTACGTCCTCCCCCTCTCGCACGACGAGGTCGTCCACGGCAAAGGCTCGCTCCTCGCACGCATGCCCGGCGACGACTGGCAGAAGTTCGCCAACCTCCGGCTCCTCTACGCCCTCCAGTGGCTCTCACCCGGCAAGAAACTCCTCTTCATGGGCGGCGAGTTCGCACAGTGGGACGAATGGAACCACGAAACCAGCCTCGACTGGCGACTCACACACTTCGAACGCCACCGCGGCGTCATGGAACTCGTCCGCACCCTCAACCGCATCTACCGCGAGGAACCCGCCCTCCACCAGCACGACTGCGAGCCGGTCGGCTTCGAATGGATCGACTTCCACGACGCCGACCAGAGCGTTATCTCGTTCCTCCGCCGCGGCGACGCGGGCGCCCCCCCCATCCTCTGCGTCTTCAACTGCACCCCCGTCCCGCGCCACGACTACCGCCTCGGCATCCCCGAGCCGGGCCGATGGGTCAGCATCCTCGACACCGACGCACCCGTCTTCTTCGGCTCGGGCCACCCCACACCGCGGGCCGCAGACAGCGAACCCCACCCCATGCACGGCCGCGCCCACTCGATCACGATCACCCTCCCCCCCCTCGCCGCCCTCGCCTTCAAGCCCGAACGCGCCTGACCTCCGTGCGCTGGGCCTCACCTTCGGGGCGGGGCCTTGCTGGCCCCCTGTTCATCCCCTCCACCCGTCCTTACGGGAACAGCCTCACCGATTCCCAACTGCCCCCCCCCTTTGGCGGGTCGCCCACCTCACGCCGCCACACCGCCCGGTCGTGCAGCCTGCCGTCGCCTCCGACCCACAACTCGACGCTCGTTGCCCACAGGCGGAACCCGCCCCAGTGCGGCGGGCGGGGGATCTCAACCCCCCCCCCCTCCCCCAGCAGGTGCATGGGCGTCACCCCGAAGCGCTCCATCACCTCGCGCGTCCGTTCGAGCAGCGCCGCGCGCGAGGGCATCGGGCGGCTCTGCTCGCTCGCCCATGCGCCGAGGCGCGAGAGGAGCGGACGACGCCGGAAGTAGACGTCGCTCTCCTCCTCCGGCGAACGCACCACCACGCCCTCCACCCGCGCCTGCCGCTGCGCGTGGTCCCAGTGGAACACCGCCGCCGCCCGACCGCTCGACGCCAACTCCCGACCCTTGCGGCTCTCGTAGTTCGTGTAGAACACCAGGTACCCGTCCTCGACGCTCATGCCCCGGCAGAGCACCACCCGCGCCGAAGGCCCCCCCCCTCCAGCCGTCGCCAAGACCATCGCGTCGGGGTTCGGCGTCGCCTTCGCCCTCAGACCCTCGTCGAACCACGCCCGCAGCGTCGGCATCGGCGAGGCCGGCAGTTCCTCCGGTAGCCCGCCGTCCAGCCCTCCCAGCGACCACGCGTCGTCCACTCGGCACCCCGCTTCCTGCCCAAACACGAACCATCGTCCACACGCCGCTCGCCCCCGTCCACACTCGCCCCGGGGAAGAATAGTCGATATACTTATCCGAAATGCCCGCCCTCATCCATCCCGACCCCGCCCGCTGGGAGCTCCGCCGCATCGCCGTCATCGGCGCGGGGGCGATGGGCACCAGCCTCGCCGCGATCCTCGGCCGCGTCGTCCCGATCGTCGTCGTCGCGCGCAGCCCGGAGCGTGCCGCGCAGCTGGTCCGTGACGGCGCGCGCACCACGGGTCAGATCGAGGCCCGGGCCGCGCCCATCGTTGTCCGTCGCCTCGACGATCTTGTCGCCATCGGGGGCGCGAGCGCGATCTTCGTCGCAACGAAGACGACGGCCATCCCTGGCGTCGCCGCCGACCTGCGCCCACTCCTGCCGCGCCTGGCCGACCAGCCCGCGGGACTCTTCGTCGTCAGCTACCAGAACGGCATCGAGCCTGGCCGCCAGCTCGCCGACCTGCTCGCCCATGCCGGCGTGCTGCGCATGGTCCTCGGCTTCGGCGCAACCATGCACCCCGCCACCGGAGAAGTTCGCGTCACGTTGAACGCGCCTCCGCACGCCATCGGATCCATCGAGCCGGCCCACGAGCCGGTCTGCCGCGCCATCGCCGCCCTCCTCAGCCGTGCTGGCCTCGAGACCGCCTACGAGCCTGCCATTGAGCGCCGCGTGTGGGAAAAGGCCGTCGTCAACGCCGCGATGAACCCGGTCGCCGCGCTGGTCAACGCGGGCATCGGACCCGTGCTCGACTCACCCGCCTCGATGATCGTCGAACGCCTGCTCGCCGAGGGCGCGGCCGTCGCCCGCGCCGAGGGCCTCCCCCTCGGCGACGACTACCTTGCCGCCGCCCGCATCCTGCTCCGGCGTGCCTCGGACCACACGCCCAGCATGGTCGAGGACGTCCGCCTCGGCCGCGAGAGCGAGGTCGGCCAACTCAACCGCCAGATCATCGAGCACGCGCGGCGCGTCGGTGTCCCCACGCCCACGCACGAGATCGTCAACGCCCTGATCGAGACCTTCGACTGGAAGGTCTACCACGACGCCGCGCACCCCGCGCCGACGCTACCCTCCCCTCCATGATCGCCCCACGAACCTGTGCCGTTGCCCTGGCAGCGTGCCTCGGCGCACCAGCGGCCGCCGACGACGACGCTTACCGCCTCTCCGCCGCGCCCGCTCGTGTCGAGTTTCAACCCGACAACACCGCACCCGGCACACCATCCACGAACTGGTGGCGCAATCCCGGCGAGTTCACCCGCGCCGGCTCCACTTGGCTCACCATCGGCGGCGGCGTCGCGCCGGATTTCTCCGACAACACCGACTACAACGCCTACATCGCCTGGAGCAGGTTCCTCGTGGACGACGTCGAGATGATGCTCGAACTCGGCGGCTGGTACCACGATCAGCCCCACGACAACGCCTACGGATTCAACCCGAACCTCGTCTTCCGATGGCACTTCATCAAGTCCGAAGACCTCGCGTGGACCGTCTACGCCGACGCCGGCATCGGACTCCTCCTCAACACCGACGACGTACCCCAGGGAGGCACGAACGTCAACCTCATGCCCCGTGCCGGCGCCGGCGTCACCCGACGAATCACCGACGACGGCGCACGCCTCATCCTCGGCGTCCGCTGGCACCACATCTCCAACGCACGCATCAACGGCCAGGACGAGAACCCCTCACGCGATGCCCCCATGTTCTACGCGGGCGTCGCCTTCCCCTTCTGACCTCGACATCCTCAAACACGCCCGCGATGAGCGCACGCTCGAACACGCCCGGGATGAGCGAGTACCCGAGCGAATCCCGAGATCAAAGAGAGCGTCAACCTGCCTTGGCGAGTTTCATGCTGGGCGTCACGTCCGTCGCGACGACGCGGTTACGCCCCTCCGCCTTTGCCCGGTAGAGGTTCTGGTCCGCCGCCTCGATCCACTCCTCTGCCGAGAGTGTCGCCGATCCCGACGATCCCACAAGCCCGATCGAGGTCGTGACGTGGCGTTCGGGGTGCCGCTGCCAGACGTGCTGTTCGAATCCCGCGCGGATTCGCTCGCACAGCACCAGCGCCGCCTCGACGCTCGTGTCGGGCATGATGACCGCGAACTCCTCGCCGCCCATCCGGCACGCCACGTCCGACTGTCGGCACTCGCGCTGCAGCAGCGTCGCCATCCCCTGGATCACCGCGTCGCCCGCCGGGTGCCCGTACGTGTCGTTCACGGACTTGAAGTGGTCCATGTCCAGGATCGCCATCGAGAGCGCGCGAACGTGCCGCACGCACCCCGACACCTCGTCGGGCCAGCGCTTGTCGAAGTGCGCGCGGTTCCACAGCCCCGTCAGGCCATCGATCTGCGCTCGCTGCGACAGCATCGTCAGCAACTGGCTCAGCCTCAGCGCGGCCCGCACTCGCACGCGCAGCTCCGTGAGGTCGAACGGCTTGGTCACGTAGTCCACCGCACCCAGGTCGAACGCCGTCACCTTGTCCTGCGGGCTTTGAAGCCCCGACAGCACGATCACGGGAATGTGCTGTGTTGCCGCGTTCTCCTTCAGGTTCCGGAGCACCTCGAACCCGTCCATCTCCGGCATGTCCAGGTCCAGCAGCACCACCGCCGGAGGGTTCGACGAAGCCAGCGCAAGCCCCTCGGGTCCGCTCAGCGCCTGCAGCAGCTGAAGGCCTTCCGGCTTCAATCGCGCTCGCAACAGACGGTGCACGTCCGCCGAATCATCGATCACCAGCGCGACCGGCTGCGCGTCCTCGTGCCTGTTCGCCTCGGGTTCCATCGGTTCGTCGTCCCCCAGCCCAGCGCGTCGTCACTCAGCCGCGGATCCACGATCAGTTCGAGCCGTTCCTCCCTCCCTGCGCCGCCCGCTCGCAGAGCATGATCAACTCGTCCACCTCCTGCGCAACCGCCGCGATCGCACCGTCGTTCGGCAGCGCGCGCAACTGGTCCTCGAGCGCGCCGGCCGCCGACGTCAGCGCGGGATACCCGTACCCCGCCCCGGCCCCGCGAAGCTGGTGCGCCAGCCGCGTCAGGTCCACGCGGTTCCCGGACTCGAACGCCGTGCGGATGCTCCGCACACGCTCGGGGATGTCACCGATGAACTCCTCCACCACCTCTTTCATCGCCGGGTCGTTCGCGTACAGGCTCGGCAACGGCGGCAACGCGCCCCACGACGGGTTCGGCTGGGCCATGAAGCACCTCCACCGAACTCATCGACTGCCCCACTCCGGGAGTTCACCCCTCCAACCCGCTCGCAATAACTGTCCCCGCACGACCCACACACACCCGACCACCCCACTGCCGATCCCCGCTCCAACGCCCGAGAACTCCTCCTGGGGCGGGGCCTTGCAGGCCCCGTCTCCGCTTCTCCTACTTCTCATCCGGACTCATCGTCGCGCCCGCTCCGACTGCCGCCGCCGCGCCCCGGCGAGCCTCATGCACACGTCTCAGCGCAACCTGCGCATCCGTCAACAGGCTGAAAAGCATCGGCACCAGCAGCAGCGTGAACACCGTCGAGACCAGCAGCCCACCGACCACCACGCTCCCCAGCCCGCGGTACAACTCCGACCCCGACCCCGGCATCAGCACCAGTGGCGCCATCCCGCCCACCGACGTCAGCGTCCCCATGAAGATCGGGCGCACGCGCGACTTCACGGCCTCCGCGATCGCCCTGCGCGGCTCCATCGCCGGCGCATCCTCGTTCCCACGCATGAAGTTCAGCGACTGGTGCACGATCAGGATCGCGTTGTTCACCACCACGCCGATCAGAATGATGAACCCCAGCATCGTCAGCACGTCCATCGACTGCACCGGCAGGTAGCGGTCCTTCACGCTCCACGCGTGCACGACGGCCAGCGCGGCGAACCCACCCAGCGTCGCCAGCGGCACGCTGAACATGATCACCAGCGGCCTGAGGAAACTCTGGAACAGGACGCACATCAGCAGATACACCGTCGCCAGAGCCAGCACCAGCGAACTCTCCAGCGCGCCCAGCAGCGTCCCGTCGCCCAGCAGCGCGCTCTGCACCGCACGCAACTTGCTCGCCGATCCCGCGTACCCCGTCGCCACGCCGGGTGCGATCCGACCGTCCGCACGCATCTCCGCCAGCAGCGCCTCGATCTCATCCACCGCACGCTCCAGCGGCAGCCCCGGCGGCGGCGTGAACTGCAGCGTCACCGACCGCTGACGACCGACGTGGTTGATCTGCGGCGGCGCAACCGTCCGTTCAAAGTCCGCCACGCTCGACAGCGGCACCACGTGCCCCGTCGGCGTCGCCACCGGCACGTCCTCCAGCCCCTCCAGCAGCCTCCGATCCACCGCCTCCGCCAGGATCACCTTCAGGTCGATCGTGTCGCTCCCAAGCCGGTACTCGCCCACGATCGCCCCGTCACCCGCCGCCTGCACCGCCAGCGCAAGCTCCATCGGCGTCATCCCGACATCCGCCAGCTCACGCAACTTCGGCCTGACCCGGATCTCAGGCCCGAAAACGTTGAAGTTCGACGGGCTGGGCTGCACCACACCAGGCCCGTACTTCCCGAACAACGCGCCCAGCGCCGCCGCCGCCGAGTCCGTCACCGCGCGCAGGTCGTCCCCCGAAAAATCGATCTTGATCGCCGATCCCGTCGAGCCGCCGAGCCGGAACAGCGGCACCTGGAACGCGAACGCGAACACACCCGGCAACGCCTCCTGCCGCGTCGCGTGCTGGAACAGCGGGATCAGGTCCACGACGCGCCGATCATCGTCCGCGATCCCGCCGTGGAACATGATCCCATCGAACGAGACCAGGAAGTAGTTCCCCAGCGTCGGCGGCACGATCGGATCGCCCGGGCCGCCCCGCGCCCAATCGAACACGGGCACGGGCTGCAGCTTCGCCCGGAGTGCGCGCGCGCGCTCGTCCGTCCCCGACGCCTCCCAGTACGGCCTGACCACCGACTCGATCCGATCCGCCAGCCGGTCCTGCTGCTCGAGGTTGTACCCGGGCGGCGGGATCAGCAGCCCGAACACGAGATTCCGGTTCCCCGTCGGCAGGTAGTCCGCCGGAGGCATCAGCGCGAGGCTCCCGACGATCGACGCCGCCGTCAACCCCACGACCACCAGCACCCGCGCCACGACGCTCCCAAGCAGCGCGTGCGTCATGCGCCCGATCAGGTCCGGGATCGCGTGCAGCGCTGCTCCCGTACCGCGCACCACAGCCACCACGGCGCGCCACGCACGCCGCACGCGCCCCGCCGGCTTCGGTCGTGCCTTCGCTTCCCGCGCACGCACCGGCCGCAGCGCCCGGGCCGCCGCCGTCGGGATCACCGACACCGACACCAGCAGGCTCAGCCCCACCGCCGCGCAGATCGCCAGCGAGATGTCGCGGAACAACTGCCCCGCCTCCTCGCGGATCAGCAGCACCGGGACGAACACGAAGATCGTCGTGAGTGTCGCCGCCAGCACCGCGCCCCACACCTCCTGCGCCCCGTCCACCGCCGCTCGCATCGGGCTCTTGCCCATCTCCAGGTGCCGGTAGATGTTCTCGATCACCACGATCGCGTTGTCCACCACCATCCCCGTCGCGAACGCCATCCCCGCAAGGCTCACCACGTTCAGCGACCGGCCCAGCGCGACCATCGCCACCACCGCTCCGATCACAGAGATCGGGATCGCGAGCGCGACGATCAGCACCGGCCGGGGCGACCGCAGGAAGAGCAGCAGCACCAGAACCGCCAGCGACCCGCCCAGCCACAGGTTGCTCCGCACCAGCGACAGCGCCTGCTCGATGTAGATCGTCTGGTCGTACACCTGCCGCAGCCGAAGCGTCCCGTCCAGCCCCATGCTCCTCGCCTTGGCGTCCAGCGTGCCGCCCGATGCGTTGAGCCGGTCGATCGCGGCGCGCACACCCGCCATCACCTGCATCACGTTCGAGCCGGGCTCACGCTGCGCGTTGATCGCGATCACCGGCTCGCCGCGCGACCGCACGAACCGCAGCGGCTTCTTGTACGTCTCCACCACCTCCGCCACGTCGCGCACCCGCACCGGACCCGCCGGCGTCTGCGCGATCACCGTCTCCTCCACCTCACGCGCCGTCGTGTACTGGCTCACCGTACGCACACGCACGCTCGACTTCGCGTCGTACACCTCGCCCGCCGAGACGTTCCGGTTCGTCCCCTCCAGCGCGGCCACCAGCTCCGCCGGCGTCACCCCGTGCTGCGCCAGACGCACCGCGTCGAAACGCACCTGCGTCTCGCGCTCACGCCCCCCCAGCACGTTCACCTCCGACACGCCCTCCACCCGCTCCAGCACGGGTTTGATGTTGTCCTCCGCGAAGTCCTGCAGCGTACGGATGTCCAGCGTCGGGTCCGTCGTCGAAAAGATGATCCACGCGATGTAGTCCCGATTGTCCGGGTCCGTCGCCTGCACCACCGGCTCCTCCGCGTTCTGCGGGTAACGCGACACCTCGCGCAACTTGTCGCTCACCTCCCGCAGCGCGACCTCCTTCGGCGTCCCCACCGCGAACTCCAGCCGGATCCGCCCCTGGCTCTGCTGGCTCTCGCTCGTCATCGAGCGCAGGTTCGTCAGGCCCTGCAGCTTCTCCTCCTGCCGCTCGACAATCTCTCGCTCGATCTCGTCCGGGCTGGCGCCCTCCCAGAACGTCGTCACCGCGATCACCGTGTCGTCAACGTTCGGCGTCAACTGCACCGGGATGCGGCGCACCGACACCACCCCCGCCAGCACCACCAGCAGGACGCACACCACGACCGTCACGGGCTGGGCAACCGCCTTCCGGATCACCGCGGACCGCCCCCCCCCGCCCCCGTCTCATCCACCACCCGCACCATCGTCCCGGGGAACAGCCGTTCGTTCCCTTCCACGACCACCACGTCGCCCTCCGCCAGCGCGCCGGGGCCGATCACGTACCGGTCGCCCACCGGGAACATCACCTCCACAGGCGCGGGGAACGCCGGCGAAGGACCGCCACGCCCGCCAGACACGCGGTACACGAACGCACCGGCGTCGTTCCGCAGCACCGCATCCTTCGGCACCGTCAACTGCTCGCCCTCCAACCCCGTGGGCACCCACCCGACCACCGACATCCCCGGGGCCAGCACGCCCCCGCTCGCCTCCAGCGTCGCCACAAGCACGAACGTCCGCGAGCGAGGATCAACGTCCGGCACCACGCGCTGCTCCACCGCCGACAGCGTCAGTCCCGCCGAGCCGACGTCCACCAGCACGCCGTTCGCGCTCGACGACGCCGCCCCCAACAAACGCTGCGGAACGCTCAGCCACGCCTCCAGGCGACCCGTCGCCACGACCTCCGCCACCGCATCCCCGGACGACATCCACTGCCCGATCTCGGTGAGGCGTCCCACCACCACCGCGTCGAAAGGCGCGACGATCCGGGTGTCCGCCAACTGCTCACGCAGCCGGTCCAGCCGCGCAGCGACCATCAGCCGCTGCGCTTCGGCCTGAGCGAGCCGCGCCTGCGCGATGCGGTGCGCCCACTCCGCGTCACGCCGCTCACGTGCCGTCGCTCCGCCCGCGTCGAACGCGCTGCGCACGCGCTCCCATTCCTGCCGCGCCTGCCCGAGCGACTCGCGCCGCTCTTCGATCGTCGCCTCCGCGAAGGCCCCGTCCGCCTCCGCCTCCGAGATCAGCAGCCGAAGCCGGCGCGAGTCCAGTTCCGCGAGCAACTCCCCGGCCCGCACGGTCTGCCCCTCGCGTACCGGCAGCGCGATGACCAGCCCTTCCTCCTGCGCCGCGACACGCGCACGCTTCACCGCGCGCAACTCACCCGTCACCAGCCGCCTCTCGACGACCGGCTCCGCGCGAACCTCGCCGGCTCGCACGGGCGTTGCCGGCGGGCCGTCCCCGCCCTGCCCCCGCGCGCCCGACGACACGCACACCGCCGCCGCGGCCGCCCACAACCCGATATGCCATCGCATCGTCGCTGGACTCCATCCCCGCATACGCCCGCACCCGGAACGCATCCCACGCGACGGGACGCAATGCTAGCCCCGCGACCACCACGTCTCTTCTTCTGATCCAGCCCTTCGGTAGTTTGATCCGCTGGCCGGTTCAACGAGGCGCCACCCCTCAGAACGGCAACTCCTCCTCGTACCGCGCGTCGTCGCCCGTCCCGAACTCACCGTCCGCCCCCGCGCTCACGAACACCACCCGCGTGTTGAACCCCGGCCGCTCGACGAAGTCGAGGCGCATCTCCGTCCCCCACTGGTCGTTGAACACCCCGCGCGTGCCGCTTACCTCCGCCGCCGACGCCGGCAGCCGCCCGTTCTCCTCGCGGTACTGCGCGATCAGAATCGCCAGCTGCTTCGTGTTGACGGCCGTGCGCACGTCCCGCGCCGTGTCCCGAGACTTGGCCGCCTGCTGCGCCAGCCCCGTGTTCCCCCCCCCGACCCCGAAGTAGATGATCATCCCGATCGCCAGCACGATCAGCAGCACGATCAGCCCGAACCCGACGTTCCCGCGCCGCACCCTCGCGTACCGTCCCATGCCGACCTCCTTGCCCCCACCGCCACGCCCCTCCACCCCACAGCCTACCCCCCTCCACGCCCCCGTGACAGGACCGCCCGTTTCTGCAACACTGTCCCCATGAACACCTTCAATCGGCGTGAGTTCCTCGCGGCCGCCGCCGCCGTCGGGGCAACCGGACTCGCGGGCGCCGCCTCGCCCGCCCCAGGAGCCTTCACCGTGCCCACGTCCGTTCAACCAGCCGACGACCGCCCCGGCGAGAAGCACCGCGGCCCGTGCGCCATCGCCTCCGGCAACGGACGCGACTGCGTCGCCCGCGCCTTCGAACTCATGCAGGCCGGCGAACGCCCCGTCGTCGCCGCCGTCCACGGCGTCAAGATCAATGAGGACGACCCGAATGACATGAGCGTCGGCTACGGCGGGCTGCCCAACGAGGAGGGCGTCGTGCAACTCGACGCCGCGGTCATGGACGGCCCGCTCCACCGCGCCGGCGCGGTCGCCTGCCTCGAACGCATCAAGAACCCGGCCATGGTCGCACTCGAAGTCCTCCGCCGCACCGACCACGTCCTGCTCGTCGGCGAGGGCGCGCTCCGCTTCGCCCGCGCCATGGGCTTCAAGGAGGAAGACCTGCTCACGGAGGAGGCGCGTCAGGCCTGGCTCCGATGGAAGGCCGACCTCAACAAGGACGACAAGTGGCTCGACCGCGATCAGCAGCCCCTCGGGGGGGGGGATCGGCGCGGCGACTCACGCACCGGCCCCGAACCCTGGCGAACCGACGTCCCCTTCACCTGGGGCACCATCCATTGCTCCGCCGTCAACGCGGACGGCGACCTCGGGTGCACCACCACCACCAGCGGCCTCTCCTGGAAACTCCCCGGCCGCGTGGGCGACTCGCCGCTGGTCGGCTGCGGCCTCTACTGCGACAACGCCGTCGGCTCCGCAGGCTCCACCGGCCGCGGCGAGGCTGTCATCCAGACGCTCGGCGCCTACGAGATCGTCCGCTCCATGGCCGACGGCCTCACCCCCACCGAAGCCTGCCTCAAGGCCTGCAAACGCATCGCCGACCGCACCCGCGAGCCGCGACTGCTCGACGACCACGGCCGGCCCAACTTCAGCGTCTCCTTCTACGCCCTCCGCAAGGACGGCGCATACGGTGGCGCGTGCATCTGGAAAGGCGGCACCTTCGCCGTCCAGGACGGCCAGGGCGCACGCGTCCTCCCCTGCGAGTGGCTGTTCGAGAGATGAACAATGCGCGGGCGCGCCACCGACCTCGGCTGCTGTGAGCCGAAATCGGTGGGATGCGCATCCGTCCAGCGCGCAGAACATCGAGGTCGCAGAGCCGACCTCGGTGGCACGATCGGTTGCTGCGATCGACGTCTCGAACGGCCGGATCACATCTTCACCACCACCAGGTCGAACACCGTCGGCAGCAGCATGAACGTGTCCGGGTCTGCCGACGCCTCCGCCCACGCATGCTCGAACGCACCCCGTTCCGCCGCGCTCACGTACCCCATCTTCTCCAGCCGCGGCAGGAAACTCCGCCAGAACGAGTCCGGCCAGTGCCACATGCTCTCCCCCGGCCTCGCCAGAACCTTCGTCGGCCGCAGCAGTTCCACGCGGAAGCCGTGCTCCCGGAACAGCCCCGGCAGTCTCGCCATCACGTCCGGGTCGCCCTTGCGGTCGCGCCAACTCCGCACCACCGCCCGTATCACCGTGTCGAACGCCTCCCGCCGCGGCGCGAGCGTGATCGACGCGTAGTTGAAGTAGTCCTGCACCGCCACGCGACCGCCCGGCCGAACCAGCCCCGCCAACCCGCGCACCACGGCCTCCGGGTCCGGCACAAAGCACAGCACCCACCGCGCATACGCCAGGTCGAACGACGCCTCCGGCAGCCCGGCCGCGCCGAGGTCGGTCGCGTCGCCGACGCGAAACTCCGCGTGCGCGAGGCCCAGCAGCGCGGCCCGCGCCCGTGCGAACTCCAGGAACGGCTCCGACTCATCCACTCCCACCAGCGCGCCCGTCGAACCGACAATCTGCGCCAGTTCCAGCGACGCATACCCCGGCCCGCACCCCACGTCCAGCACCCGCATCCCCGGCCGGATGCCCGCCGCCTGCCACAATGCGTGGGCCGTGTCCGACCACAGGCGGTGCTGAAACCCCAGCCGGGCGAGTTCGGCCTCGTCCGTGCCGAGCACGTATTCGCGGCGTGCCGTGTCGCTCACGACAAACCATAGGCGAAGACCGCTCTCTCACCATCAGGCTTGCCGCGGCCAGTCCGCCTGCGAACGCTTGGCCGTGGCCCGCGACGCACGCCCTCAGCACGACGCGACTTCCGGCGTGTGGCGAGCGTGGATCGAAACGTGGGTTCAGTCATGGGGAGGCTTCCACCCCGCCTCCATGCCCGCCTACGCCCGCGCCAACTACCGCCGCGAACTCCTCGCCGCCTTCTTTCTCCCCTTCCTCCTCGCCGTCGTCGACAGCGCGATCGTCGGCGTCGTCGTGAAAAACGCCTACGACGGCGTCGTTGCTCCCAAGACTCTCAACTTCGTCGTCGCTCTCCTCACCGCCTCCACCGCTTTCGCCAACATCGTCAGTTTCGCCTGGGTTCGCCTGAGCCACGGCGTCGACAAGGTCCGCTTCATCAACGGCCTCCAGGTCGCCATGATCGTCCTCGTCGCCCTCATCGCCCTCGCCCCGCGCAGCGAGCCCGGCCTCTGGCTTGTCGTCGCCGCCGTCCTCGCCGCACGCTTCTGCTGGGCCGGATTCATCACCATACGCTCCACCATCTGGCGACAGAACTACTCCCGCGCCGTCCGCGCCCGAGTCACAGGCAAACTCGCAACCGTGCAGGTGCTCACCCTCGCCGCGCTCGGCGTCGGCCTGGGCATGGCCATGAACGCCGACGCGCGCGCCTTTCGCATCCTCCTCCCCGCCGGCTGCGCTCTCTCCCTCGTCGGCGTCTGGGCCTGGGCGCGCATGCGCATCCGCGGCCACCGCGCCCTCCTCGCCGCCGAGCGCGCCACCGCCAACGACGCCGACGCCCCCTCCCTCAACCCCGTCGCCATGGCCCGCCTCCTCGCCGCAGACCACCTCTTCGCCGGTTACATGACCTGCATGATGCTCCTCGGCCTCGGCAACCTCATGCTCACGCCGCTCCTCGTCATCGCCGTCAAGGAAGAGTTCGGCATGGAGTACCTCGGCGGCATCGCCGTCACAAACTCCGTCCCCCTCGCCATGATGCCCGTCAGCATCCCACTCTGGGCACGCCTCCTCGACCGCGTTCACGTCATCGTCTTCCGCACCGTCCACTCCTGGGTCTTCGTCGCCGCCTCCGCTCTCTACCTCCTCAGCGTCGTCACCCACACCGTCTGGCTCCTCTACGCCGCGAGCGTCGTGCAGGGACTCGCCTTCGGCGGCGGCGTCCTCGCCTGGAACCTCGGACATCTCGACTTCGCCCCCCCACACAGGGCGTCACAATACATGGGCGTCCATGTCACCCTCACCGGCGTGCGCGGCCTCCTCGCTCCCTTCATCGCCGTCGGCATCTACGAGACCGCCCGCGCCATCGACCCCGCCTACGGCGCGGCCGCCTTCGCAGCCTGCACCGCCTGCTGCTTCGCCGGAGCCGTCGGTTTCAAACTCCTCGCACGCACCCTCGGCGACGGCCGCGGCCGCCGCGAAGAACCCGTCGAAACCGCCCCGCCGGCACGAGTGACGGAATAGTGACAAGGGAGTGTCAATCCGCGGCTCTCCGCCGCTCCACGAGGTCCAGCAACTCCCCCGCCACCTCGTTCGGCACCTGGAACGTCAGGTTGTACTGCGCGATCCGCCATCGGCCCCCGCTCAGCACCATCACCCCCGTGCCCCGCAGGTCACCGTACTTCTCGTTGCGGACCACCTCGTCGAACCACGCCACGTGCCCGCACGGCGCGACCGTCACGTGCCGCTCGACCGCGCGGTACGTCCACGCCGAATCGCGCTCGAAATACGGCTTGGCCCAGGCACGGAACTCCCCGACCGTCCAGCGCTCCGTCGGGTCGGTCCCGAGGAACACCGCATCCTCGGTGAAGTGCCCGAAGTACCGCTCCGTGTCCGCCTTCGCCGCCGCGTCGTGGAAGTCGTCCAGCGTCTCGCCGATGACCTCGGCCATCGGCCGCACGGTCAGCCGCCGCGGCCGCTCCGGCTGAAACGCGAACGCCCCGAATACGACCGCGACGATCGGCACGACGAGCAGAGTGCAACGCATGATGTGGCTCCAAGGCACAGTGACACAGCGGCACAGCGACGAAGTGAAGCACGACGAACCGCATCGTACTCGGATTCGCCCCATCGACTCCCTCTCCGCGCTCTTCGTGCCCTTCGCCTTCCACCCAAAAAACGACAGCGGGGCCTCGAAAGGCCCCGCCCCGTGGAGTGAGGAGAGATGCTGTTCCCGAAGGCCGGTCAGGCCTTGGTCTTGGTGCGGAACTCGAGGTACCCCATCCGGACGAGGAACGCCGTCGCCTCCTCGACCTCGTACCGGCTGAACGGCACGAGGCACGCGGGCTGGTCGGGTGTCCCCATCAGGTCCACCGGACGCGGGCAACGCCCGGTGAGCCGATCCGCGACCTCGGTCAGGGCCTTGATCACGGCCTCGGAGGCCTCGAAGAGCCGTTCCGAATCGATTGTCTCAAAGTACTCGTTCATGGCTGCGCTCCTGATACCTTGATCGCCGTCGGGGGTTTCTGGTTTCGGCGTTTCCCGCCATTCCTCTGCTTCTTCAAGCGGCGTTCGGGTCCACCACTCACGCTCCGGGGCGCGAACTCTGCGCCACGGCCGCCCCGGGCGAACCCCGGCAACTGCCCCGTTTGCCACCGGATGGCCTCCCGCCGATACTGCCGCCATGCTCAACCACGCTCGAACCGCACTCTCTTCGACCCTCGCTGCCTGTCTGGTCGCCTTCACAGGCTGCGGCACCTCCGACAACGGCGGACGAAGCCTCCTTGCACCGATCCAGCGCACGCCAGCCGCGCCACTCGCCATCACCCTCGACGGCAGCATCGACGACTGGCCCGCCGACAAGGCCGCTCTCGCGGATGCCCACTACCTCTACCTCCGCCTCGCGGTCGAGGGCACGCCACGCGCCCTCCAGGCCTCGCACGAGACGCTCACCGTCCTCATTGACGCCGACGCCGATGCCACCACCGGCACGCGCGTCGAAGAGCCGAAGAACACACTCGGCGTCGATCTCGAAGTTCGATTCTCGCCCAGGCGAGACGACGGCTCGCCTGGGCGAGGCGTCGCCGTCGTCGCGCACACCGCCGACGGCCCGCGCACCCTCTCACACGCCGACATCGATCTGCTCGTCGCGCCCACGCACGCCGCCGAGTGGTACGAACTCCGTCTCAGCCGCATCCTCCCCGACGGCCTGCCCGGCGCAGGCCTCGCCACCGACGGCCGCGCCTCGGGCATGATCGTCCTGCACGGCGCCGACGGACACGTCGCAGGCTGGTCCGACCCGTTCACCGTCGCGCTCGGCCCCGCCGCGGGCACGCCGCATCTCGGCGATGCCGACCTTCCCCGCAAGCCCCGCGGCGCGATCCGCATCGTCTCCTGGAACGTCGAGCACGCCTCCCCCATGCGCAACGCCGGTCCCTTCGCCAACGTCATCCTCGCCCTCGAACCGGACGTCGTCCTCGTGCAGGAATGGACCCTCGACACACCGGGCCAACTCCGCGGCTGGTTCACCGCTTCGCTCCCCGCTTCCGACGGCCGCCCCTGGCACACCCACACCGGCGACGGATGGGGCGTCGGCATCGTCTCCAAGCATCCCCTCGAACCGCTCGGACCCGCGCGCCTCGAACTCCCGGGGCACGACACTCCCGTCCGCTTCATCGGCGCGGTCGCCCACACGACCGCCGGGCCAATCGCGCTCGCCTCGCTCCACCTCAAGTGCTGCGGCGGCGCGGACGGCCCCGAAGACGCTCAGCGCGCCGCCGAGGCACGCCTCATCAACGCCACGCTCGCCGACGCGCTCACCGGCATACAGCACGATGCGATCGTGATCGCCGGAGACGTCAATCTTGTCGGCAGCCGCACGCCCCTGGACAAGCTCGCCGCGGGCCTCGCCTCGGGCGGCGCCGATCTCGCCGTCGCCGCCCCCAGCGTCCTCGGCGACGCCGCCTTCTATACCTGGACCGACCCCAAGAGCGAGTTCTCACCGGGACGTCTCGACTTCGCCCTCGTCGGCGGCGGGCGCATCGTCAACGCCTTCGTTCTCGACACCGCGCGCCTCTCCGACGCCTCCCTCCAACGCATCGGCCTCGACCGCACCGACACCGCCGCCAGCGACCACCGCCCCCTCGTCATCGACGTCATGCCGAGATAGACGCGCCCCGCTACTTCGGCGCGCCCACGCTCTCCACGATCCGCACGTCTCCCTCTCCGTCCTCGACCGCCACGCCCAGCGCACGCAGTGCGAGCAGCGCAGCCTGCTGCTCCGCCTGCTTCTTGCTCTGCCCCCACGCCGGCTCGAAACGCCTCGAATCGATCTCCACGCACACCTTGAACGCCTTGGCGTGGTCCGGCCCCTTCTCGTCGAGCGTGCGATACACCGGCGTCCCATCGAACCGCTGCTGGGCGAACTGCTGCAGCACGCTCTTGAAGTTCTGCTGGTGCCCGCTCTGTGCCGCCCGCTCGATGATCGGATCGATGTGCGGCCCGATGAACGCCGCCGCCGCCTCGTACCCCGCGTCCACGTACACCGCCCCGATCACCGCTTCGAGCACCGCCGCCGCCAGCGACGGGGGCTGCGTCGAAGACTGCATCCCCTTCCCCAAGATCAGCAACTCCTGCAACCCCAGCGAACGCGCGATCTGCGTGCACGCCCGACGGGACACCGCCGCCGACTTGATCTTCGTCATCTCCCCTTCGAGCAGTGTCGGGAAACGCCGGAAGATGCGCTCACACGCAACCATCCCCAGCACCGCGTCGCCCAGAAACTCCAGCCGCTCGTTCGACTCCACGCGCGATTCCGCCACCGAAGCGTGCGTCAGCGCGCGGCACAGCAGCCCCGGATCGCGGAACCGGTGACCGATCACGGCTTCGGCACGAACGCGGTGGGCTTCGTCCATGGTCGCGGAACGCCCGGCGCAGGGGCGCACCGGTGCAGCCGATCCTTTCGGATTCGCCACGGACGCGAACGCTCGCTGCCAGGTCGCCTCCGCCGGCGTCCAGGCCGCGGGCGCACACGCCCGATGCGGGCGGGATCGCCCCGCCGAGCACAGTCTACGAAACGGGCCTCGCTACACCAAGGGTTTCGCGCCGGATTCGCCGCTGGCCGACGCCCCCAACAGGGCCTATATTCCTCCCCCACGGGCGAACCGCCCGTTCGCGGAGGCTTCCATGCATTACCCACGCCGAGCCAGCAAGATCAAGCGGGCACGAAAGTCCGGCTTCCGGGCGCGGATGCGCACCCGCAACGGCCGCAAGACCCTGAGCCGGAAGCGCCGAGTCGGCCGCTCCGTCAATGTCCGCGACGCCAACTGACCGCGTACAACTGGTCGAACCCCGAACGCCCGCCGCACACAACCCGGCGGGCGTTTTCGTTCCCTGCCCGCTTGTGCCGCGGGCCGAGTTCGCGCACCATACGCCTCCGCGCGACCGCCCCGCTCTCACCCCGGCGCGCCCCCGGAGGCCGACATGTCCAGCCAGCAACCGCCCACCGGATCGGCCCGCCCCTACCGCGAGGTGACCCTCGCCGCCATCGTCTTCGCCATGGTCATCGGCCTGGTGATGAACGCCTCCATCACCTACGCCGGCCTCAAGATCGGGTTCACGCTCGGCGGCTCCGCCATCGCCGCCGTCCTCGGCTTCGGCGTCCTCCGCGGCCTCCTCCGCAAAGGCTCCATCCTCGAAACCAACATCGCCCAGACCATCGCCTCCGCAGTCAACACGTCCAACTCCGGTGTCATCTTCACCGTACCCGTCCTCCTCCTCCTCGGCTTTACCCTCTCCTGGAACCAGCTCGACTTCTGGCTCATCACCATCGCCTGCATGGCGGGCGCGGTCCTCGGCGCGGCCTTCATCATCCCCCTCCGCAAGCAGATGATCGAGATCGAACGCCTCCGCTTCCCCTCCGCGATGGGTGTCGCCGCGATCCTCAAATCCCCCGGCGCAGGCGCGAAGAAGTCCATCGTCCTGCTCGCCGGCATCGCACTGTCCGCGCTCATCTATCTCCCCGTCGGCCTCCCGGGCGTCCGACTCCCGGCCTCGCTCGACCGCCTCGACTCCCTCGTCGAACGCGAGCGCATCTCGCACGCCGACGCCGAACGAACGCGCATGATCGCCGGCTGGATCGAGCAACGAGCCGCGCCGGACGAGGCCCTCACGCTCGGCCGCATCGAAGCCGATCTCCTCGCCGCGATCGAGGCCGACGAGCCGGACGAAGCCGCCATCGCAGCGCTCCGTACGCGCGTCCGCGAAGCCGCCCTTCCGAACGTCTCGCCGCGCCTCGCCCATGCCGCCCTGCTCGCCTCGCGCGGTGAGCAGCCGTGGGATTCGCTCCGCAGGATCGACCTCGGCTGGGCCGGCTCACCGCTCCCCGGCTACCAGGATCTCAATATCAGACTCCCCGCTCGCCAGGGTTCGGACGGCAACCTCCACGACAAAGTCGATCACAACCGCGACGGCCGACCAGACCTCGTCCTCACCGACGACCGCATCTCACTCGGTCGCATCCTCGGCCTGCCCGACGAGTTCCAACTCGTCTTCGCCATCGCTCCCTTCGCCCTCGGCGCGGGCTTCATCACCGGCCGCGCCGGACTCATGGTCCTCGCCGGCGGCATCCTCGCCTACTTCGTTCTCACCCCCATCGCCTTCCGGCTCGGCTGGATGCCCGCCAGCATCACCCCCGCGACCGCCCCCGGCTACGGCTTCGGTGCGTTCAACCGCCCGCTCGGCATCGGACTCCTCCTCGGCGGCGCGATGATGGGCATCATCGCCGCTCTCCCCGCCATGCGCGCCGCTCTCAAGAGCATCGCCGTCGCCAGCCGAATGCCACGCGGATCGCGCGACGAACTCGGACTCAAGGTCCTCCTCGCCGCCATCGCCGGCGCGCTCGTCCTGCTCTTCATCGCCGCCGACTTCGAGGGCAACAGACCCCTCAATGAAGGCAAGCCGTGCCCGGTCTCCGGCCTCAAGGTCTCCGATGAAATCGAACCCGCCACCTACAAGGGCTACCTCATCCGCTTCGCATCCGAGCAGGCCGCCGCCGCATGGAAGTCCGCCGGCGCATGGACCACGGCAACCCCCTCCGGCGAGACCTCAACCGTCGTCTGGGACGACGCCCAGAAGGACAAGTACCTCGCCTCCATGAACGCCAGGCCCGGCGCGCTCGCCGCCCTTCCCTCGCACCTTCGCGCCGCCGTGATCGCCATCGTCGGTGCGCTCTGGATCTGGTTCGCCGGCATCATCATCGCCCAGTGCACGGGCATGACCGACTGGTCCCCGATCTCCGGCATGGCGCTGCTCACCGTCGTCATCGTCATGCTCCTCGCGGGCACGGGCGCAGTCCTCAGCGCGGTCCTCCTCGGCGCGGCCCTCTGCGTCGCCATCACGCTCGCCGCCGACATGATGGCCGACCTCCGCACCGGCCACCTCGTCGGCGCAAGGCCCGTCAAGCAACAACTCCTCGAACTCTGCGTCGTCCCCGTCGGACCCGTCGTCTGCATGTTCACCGTCCTCCTCATCGCCGCCGTCAACATGAAGACCTACGGCGTCGCACTCGGACCGGAAACCCCAACCAGCGCGCCCCAGGCACAGGCCCTCCAGGCCATCATCACCGGCGTGCAGGGCGGCGAAATCCCCTTCGCCCTCTACGGCTGCGGCGCGCTCCTCGGCGCACTCCTCGGACTCGGTGCCTTCAGCGGACTCGGCGTCCTCGTCGGACTCAGCATGTACCTCCCATTCTTCTACATCGCCACCTACGGCATCGGATGCCTCGCCAACATGGCCCTCGCCAAGGTCAAGGGACGCGCATGGGCCGAGGAATGGGGCGTCCCCTTCTGCGCCGGTCTCATCGTCGGAGAATCCGTCCTCCAACTCGCCATCAACTGCGTCGTCCTCGCACTCGGATGATCGGAGACACGCGATGAAACTCATCGGCTCACTCGTCGTCATCGCCTCGCTCGTCTTCGGCGTCCTCTGCGCCGCCACCGCTTACCTGCCCAGGCTCTCCCTCGCTGACGAACAACTGCTCGGCCTGACGCTCAACGCCCCCGCCGGCGGACCCCCGCCGCTCGCCCGACCCGGCGACGTGCTCACACCGGAACTCCTTGCCACGTTGCGCGCGAACGGCGTCGAACGCGTCCGTGTCAAGGAGTTCGCCTTCGCCCGATGGTCCCACGCCTGGTGGTTCGCCCTCGCCGTCGTCACCCTGACCGCCGGCGGCCTCACCGTCAAGCAGGCCGCCAGGATGCAGTACGCCGCACCTGCCGCGGGCGCGCAGCGCGAGTCGCCCGCCTCCTCTGCACGCGAAGCCCTCGCGCGCATCCGCGAGATCGCTTCCGCTCTCGCCGATGAACTGCCCCGCATCGCGGACGAGCATGAACGCTGTCGTACCATCGTCCACCGACTCGACGAGGTCCAGCGCCGGCACGCCCTGACCATCGTCGATGCCAAGCCCGCGCTCATCGCCGGACTCGGCATGGCCGGCTTTGCCGAGTTCATGGACCACTTCTCCGCCGGCGAACGCAACCTCAACCGCGCCTGGTCCGCCGCCGCCGACAACCACGCCCCCGAGGCCGAGCGCAGTCTCGACGCCGCGCACGCGCCCCTCGCACAGGCGGCTTCCATGCTCGGTGCATGAGAACGCCCCGTGCGTCCGCGCCATGCGGGACGTGCGCGGAGCGCTCTCCGGCGAGGCCTACCGGGATCGGCGCCGCAGCAGCATCGCGCCGCACCCAAGCCCGAGCAGGGCGATCGAGCCGGGGGCGGGAACGATGTACGTGAACACCGACTCGATGACCGCGCCCTTGTACGCGCCGTCCGTGAAGACGCCGTTGGCGTCGATCGTGAACGCCGAGTAGTACCGGTCGCGGACCTTCGGGTCGCGCGGATCGCCGGCCGGGTAGTCGTCCGTGGCCAGGTAGCGCCGCTCGAACGCCTTGTCCTCGCCGTCGTCCCATCCGCCGCCCCGGAACGTGCTGTCCGGGTCCGCGACGTAGATAACCGAGTTGTCGGTGTCCACCGCTGCGCCCGTCATCACGTGGAACGAACCCGCCCACCAGAACGGAAGCTTCGCATCCGCCGTGATATGCACGACGACGGCACGGTTGCTGTCGATCCCCGCAGCGAACGCCTCGAAGAGGTTCGCGAACCCCGTCGCGTTGTCCTTCGCACCGTCGTTGCGGTCGCGACGGACCTGCTTCCCGTTCAGATAGAACCGGTCCACGATCGCCCCCGCGTAGCCCGCGTTCGCGCTGTAGGTCAGCACGTCCGGCGCCCACGCGCACGCCCCGTTGTTCTCGCCGAACCGCTTGCCGGCCACGATGGCGAGATCCTCCAGCGCGTAGCTCGCCCTTTCCAGCCAGTTCTTCCCCTTGTGCTCCGCGCCCGCGCCCTTGCGCTGGCTCGCGTCGAAGATGCCCGGGAACCGGTCCTCCATCGACGCGATCGCGTTCGTCCACGCCGCCGTGGCGCACCACCCCCCACCCTGCTCCCACCAGTCCTTGCTGTCGTACGCAGGAGCCAGCGGCTTCGGAATCCACGTCTTGTCCCTCGCGGGGTCCGTCTTCTGGTGCTGGTAGAAATCGGGAACGTCCACCTTCCACGCCGTCTGCGCGGAGGCGACACCGGCAGCGACGGCCAGCGCCAGCGTTGTAGACGCGGTTCGCAGGGTGATTCGAGAGTTCATCGCGTGCTCCTCCTGGGTCGTGCTTCGGTGGGACCGGACAATCCAGCCCTCGAGACACGAACGCGGAACGCCCACCCCGCTCACGCACACACACGCCGATTGAACGAAAACGGAGGCCCGGTCGTGCCGGGCCTCCGTGAGCGCATCCTTGAGTCGCGCCTTGCCCTACTGCCGCCGCAGGTACCCCGCCTCCAGCGCCCGGTCGATCCGCTCGCGCGAGTCCGCCAGGTGCGCCTTCGAGTACGGATCGATCCCCTGCGCCTCCGGCCTGTCACCGATCGCCGCACGGATGTCCCGCAGTTCCTGACGCGCCAGGGTCGCCAGCGTCTTGCCCGAGGCGTTCGGCCAGTTCATCCCCGTCGACAGGTCGATCAGCCGGTCGAGGTGCTCTCGTTGCAGGTTCCGCCGAAGGCTGCTGATGTACGGATCCCGCGCGGTCGCGCCACGCGGCACGTTCGCCAGCGGCGACCACACCTCGTTGCGGATCGCCCGCAGCACTTCCGGCACCGTCAGCGCGTCCTGCCCCGACACCGTCCGCAACTCGTTGTCCAGGATCCGCCGCAGCCGTGTCGGGTTTATCAGCATCGTCATCGCGCTCGCCTGCGCCCCGAGCACCTGGTCGTGGATCGGCACGTCCTGCGGGTCGCCCCAGTTCGAGTCGGGCCACTGCTCCGTGCCCAGATGCGCCAGCAGTTCCGGCGTCAGCCCCCACGCCTCGTCCCGGAACGCGTTCTCGATGACGAACTTCAGCGCACGCCGCTGCCGCTCCACGTCCACGGGCCGGATCGGTTCCGGCGCGCCGGGGTCGCCCTTGCGGTACTTGTTGAAGTGCGCTCCGCCCACCCAGTGCGACGCCGTCGAGAGCGCGCCCAACTGCTTGCCAAGCAACTGGCTCCACGTCTGCCGCGCCTTCTGCCACGGCTCGCCGTCCTTCACCGCCTTGTCCAGCAGTTTCGGCCGCACGTGCCGCACGAAACGCATCTCCGAGTCCGCGAAGTCCAGCGAGTTCTCACCCAGGTCCCACGTCTTCGCATGCGGGTCCGGGCCGGGCTGGCCCTCCTCGCTCGAAAACCCGTGCCCCGGCTCCGCCGCCCGGGTCGCCACCTTCCCCGGATCGTCGAACGTGTACCCCCACTCGATCGCCCAGTGGTCGTAGGTGCCGATGTCGATGCACCCGTAGTCCCCCTGCACCAGCCCGTCGCCCTCCACCACGATGTTCGACGGCGCATAGTCCATCACCGTCGAGAGCATCGGCCTCTTCCCTCGGAAGCCCTCCGAGTTGATCTCCGCGAACGAGTGCGCCGCCGATCCCTTCCAGTTGTGCATCAGCCCGAGCGTGTGCCCCACCTCGTGCATGATCACGTCCTTCAGCAACGGCCCGATGAACTCCTCCGGCAGACCGTCGAGCAGGCTCGCCTCGTCCCGCTCGCCACCGTCCGGCAGGATGATCCCGGCGTCCATCGCCAGCCTTACGTCCGCCACCGACAGCGCCAGCCCCGGCATCGCGGCGCACACGCCCGCACGCGACCCCGCCCCCGGCTGCTCCCACACCATCGGCAGCATCGTCGGCGGCGCATCCGCCGGGTCCGCCGTCCCGTCGCGCAGCGCCCGTGAATACACCGCCACGCGCGCCCGGTCCTCCGGGTCCGCCAGCCGGTACCGCGGATCCCACTGCGGATGGTCCAGCAGCCACTCCGCCGTCTCAGCGTCCAGCGAACGCATCGCCGCCGCCGCCAGGATCGAAGTGCGGTACTGGTGCGCCCAACCCGCCAGGAACCCCTCGTCCATCACGATATCCGCCTCGTAGATCTCCCCCGTGTCCGGGTGCGCATGCACAGGACCGATCGCAAACCCCATGTCCGCGTTCGTCCAGCGCACGAACGAGTACCGGATGTCCTCAGGATCCTTGTCCATGTGCGCGCCCGTCTGCGCGTCCTGTTGATACACCTCGATCGCGTTCACGATCCCCACCCGCTCGAACGCCCTGTTCCAGGCCAGGATGCCGTCGCGCACCCAGCGCCGGTACCGCACCGGCGTCGTGTGCTCGATGTAGTACACGATCGGCTTCTTCGGGGGACTCAGGGCACGCGACGGGTCCGCCTTCTCGACGTGCCACCGGTTCACGTACCGCATCGTCTGCCCGTCCACCCCGCGACGGTTCCGGTCCGTGAACGCCGTGTAGTAGTACCCCACCCGCCGGTCCGCCTCGCGCGGCTGATACCCCGGCGTCTGCGGCGGGACGCCGATCGAGTAGTGCACCGTCACCAGCTGCCCCCCCGCGCGCGGAAACTCCAGCGTCAACTCCACGTTCGACGGGAACGTCTTCGCCGATTTCACCTTCGCCAGCGACACGTCCGCCCCGCGCGTGAAACCCCCGAAGAACGCCCCGGACTGCCGAAGCAGCACGTCGTCCAGGTCGATCACCGGGCCGCCGCCCGGACCCATCGCCACGATCGGCGTCGTCAGCACCACGCGGTCCGTGTAGATCCGTTCCGTCGCCGCCCGCGACTCCGCGTCACCCGTCGTCCGAACCTCCATGTTCGGCTCGATCAGCGCGAGACGCTTGTCGTACTGCTGCCAGGAGAGATACCGCGCGTCCTGCCCGATCGCGTAGTGCCAGATCGAGTACACCCCCGCCTGCGTGTCCCCCCCCGCCACCGTCGGCACCACGAAGAACCGCTGCCCCTCGAACCCCGCCGGCAACTCCGCCAGCATCTGCCCGTCCCGGTCACGCACCCACACCGTGTACAGCGGCGCGGACCCGTCCGCAGGCGGCGTCACCTTCCGGTACCCCTCCGACACCTTCTCGAACGGGGGGTAGTCCTGCTGCCCGACCGCCGGTGCCCCGAACACAGACCCGGCCAGAACCACGATCGCAACCGCACGGCAACGGACAGCGTTCATCGGCGACTCCTCACCCCATCCCTCGGGGTCTACGCCCCACAAGGCCGGGAACAACACAATACCACCACCGGGCAACCGGGCTGCGGAGGCAGCGGAGACTCCGCTTTGGCAAGAGGATAGACGCCGAATGCGGCTACTCCTCGGATGCAAGCGCCTCCAGAACCGCGGCGAGGTCGGCCGCGTCGACGACCTCATCGAAGTTCACGTCTTCAGGCGCGGCGAGCCACGCGGCAACGTCGCCGGGGTCCATGTAGCCGCCCAGGTTGATGTCCTCGATCTGGAGCACGCGCAGCCGATAGTCGTAGTCGTGAGTCGCACGCAAGAAGGCTTTCGCCCGTTGTCCGAGGCTCAATGAGGTAGTCATACGGTCGGTGCGACGAAGGGGCCGCTGATGAGAATGGCACGCGTCGCGCCGCCCGGATGCATCGTGTGCGAAAAGGACGCCGTCACGTCTTGCCAGTCACACGACGTGTCGCTCACCGGCTTGCGCCGAACCGTGAACGGCTTGCCTTCGCCGACCGCCGTGATCGACCCGTAGTGGTGCAATGACACCGACGGCCATGCGCTGCCGGGCCCCACGCGGCGCGGAGCGTTGGAGTAGTTCTCGCACTCGTCATCGCGGAGCGTGCTGGACGCCGGCGAGCAATCCTTGAAGTGGACGCTGAACGGCACGACGCCCGCCGCCCCGCCGCCGAGCGAGACTGACGTCTGGTCGTACCACGGGATCGGCGCGAGCGAGACGCCGTCGACGGTCACCGATCCGTTCCCGAGCGTGCCGTCGTCGCCGGTCATCCAGACGCCGCCGTCGTCGCGGGCGTTGATGATAACCTGTCCCTGCAAACCGCCGGAAGCCTCGACGACAATAGGACCAAACAGAGATTCGCCGATCAGGATGTCGCCCCCCGGCATGCCCTTGATCTTGATCCGACCCCGGTTTTGCGAGGTTGACTGGTCGGTGTTGGTCTGGAGGTTCCTGCCGACCTCGATGATGCGCCCGGCCAGGAAGTCACCCTCGACTTCTATCGGTTCAAGCACTGATCGGGAGATTGTGATGTCCGCGTCAAGATCACCGTCAACGAATACCCCTTCCTCGCTTCCGACCTCGGGGTCACGAAGACGGTCGAGCGAGAGTGATCCCGAGAAAGTTCCGCTCGTGACCTCCAGAAGCCAGACGTCCCACGTGTCATCGCCTCCGGGGTCAGATGCGACGATGTCGGCGAAAATCGCACTCGCGACAACGGCCCGGATATCGCCGCTTGTCGTGATCGATACCGGAGACGTGGAAGTGCCGATCTCGCCGGCGACGGTGATCGA
>JAANMY010001495.1_pt1 | contig 26138 bp, 18 predicted proteins | sample 7279691 | NCBI WGS metagenome assembly JAANMY01 (sample SAMN14094543, study PRJNA606508) | bioreactor metagenome | isolation source: A lab-scale SPAN reactor treating ammonium-rich wastewater day 388 | place: Ireland: Galway | collected 2018-02-07
GTGGCTGGATCGCGCGGTCGCGGTTCTGTAAGGTTCGCGCCGTGGGGGCGTTCGGAGCGGCTGAGTGATCTATCGCAGGCGGCACAATGCGCTCTCGCGCGGCGAGCGCGAATGGCGCGTGGAGGAGGGGCACCTCGCCTCGATCGGGGCGTCTGGCCATGTGCGCCGCTGGGCCTGGAAAGATTTCGTCAGCGTGCGGCTCTGCCACGAGCCCACCCGTTTCAAGCCCTGGCGCTATACGTTCGAGGCGCAGTTCAAGAACGGCCAGAAGGTCTTTATCGACAACGGCCATTATATCGGCCCCGGCCGCTTTGAAGAGCGCAGCACCGACTTCACCCCGTTCGTGCGCGCGCTGCTGACCAATCTGCACGGGGCCAATCCGAAACTGCGTGCGCTGATCGGGGAAACGCAGAAGCGCTATTTCTTCCTGATGCTGGGCGCGCTTCTGGGGCTGTGCGTGCTGGCCTATGTGCTGGTCGCGGTGCCGACGCCGCTGGACGCGCTGCCCTATGCGGGGGCGATCAAGCTGGTGCTGATCCTGGCCATGCTGCCGGTGTTCTGGCGCTGGGTGGCGCGGGCGATGCCGCGGGGCGTGGCGCTGGACGCGATCCCCGACCGGGCGTTTCCGCCCGCAGAGGCAGGGGCCAATTCTTAAAATTATTCGCCGTGGTTAAAGAAGCTTTCACTCCCTGCGCGCCATGGTTGCGCTGGAGGGCCCACCTCGATGACCGGTTGCAACGCGGTCAACGCGAGGACTTTATCCGCCACGGCCACGGCCGCAACGGTTCCCGCCGAGATTTTGAGAAACTGTCTCCGTGAAACGGAAACCTGCATAGTAGCTACCTCCTTGTGAGATACATGATCCTCTCATGTATCTGTTCGTACAAACTCACTGCCCAGGCTCAGAATGCAATGTGTCTCGTTCCACCCCCCTTCCAGCGTGTCGAATTGGAAACGTCAGTCGATTCGCAATTCAGTTTTAGCGAGCGGACATTCGCTCGCAAGGGAGAGGTATTACAATTCGTGTGCCGAGAGGCTAGAGAGAGCTGTTCTGGTTGAGCGGTGTAAATATAGTTAAATCAATAGCTTGCATGATTTGTTTGAGGTGGGATGGAGAGGGAAATGAACCGATGTGTTTCGTGAGTCAGGAAATGCTGACTGCAAGGTGATTCGTTTGTGTAAGTGATTGAAAAGTAAGTATAAAGTTGTGTCTGTAAAAGCTGACCATGAAACAGTTTTGAGCAAATGCTTTCAAATACAATGCTTTATGTAATCAATGGTCCTCTGACTGTCAGTCATGACTGACAGTCAGAGCTTTTCGTCTTTGACGTAGCGGCGCATGATTTCGTGGAAATAAGAGCGGGGAAGGCCGGCATCCTGGGCGGCATGGGTGACATTGCCGCGATGGATGGTGAGTTTGTTGGAAATGTATCGACGATTGAAGGCCTCTAGGATCTGCTCCTTTGCCTTGGCATAGGGGAGGTGGAGATAATCTTCATCGCCGGATTCTTGCTGACGGTCTGGCACGGACAGCATGCCTGCCACATCGTTTAGGCCGATACGCGTACCCTTTGCCAACATGACGGCTCGTTCCATCACGTTGCGGAGTTCCCGTACATTGCCCGGCCAAGGATAGGCCACCAGCTCTGTAACAGCTGATGGATGTAAGTCTTCGACATGCTTGGTGAATTCCTTGGCGTACCGCGTGATGAAGTGCCGTGCCAGGACCGGGATATCTTCCGTCCGTTCACGAAGCGGGGGGACCCGGATGACCATGACATTAAGGCGGAAAAACAGATCCTTCCGAAACTCGTTGCGTTTGACCTTTTCCGCAAGGTCTTGGTTGGTTGCGGCGATAAATCGCACGTTCACTTTTCGTTGCTGTGTGCTGCCGACAGCACGGACCTCCCCCTCCTCTAGAACCCGCAAGAGCTTCGCCTGTAAGTTCGCCGGGAGGTCGCCGATTTCATCGAGGAAGACCGTGCCATGTCGTCCGGACTCAATGAGGCCGGTCTTGTCGGCCACGGCGCCGGTGAAGGCTCCCCGGACATGTCCGAACAATTCACTCTCCACCGTGCCCTCGGAAAAGGTCGTGCAGTCGACGACTTGGAACGGGCCGTCACACTCAAGACTTCGCTCGTGAATTGCTTTCGCAATGAGTTCTTTTCCAGTGCCCGTTTCCCCGATGATCAAGGTAGTGGAAGGGACCTTTGCGACGGCATCGATCATGGCCATTACGTTGCGGATCGGCGCGCTCACCCCGACAAGGTTTTTGAAGGGAAGGTGGGAGGGCGGCGCGTCCTCCGCGGAAGTCTGTGAAAGGATTTCCGACATCCGCATCGCCCGGTGGATGCGGGTCGCGAGGTCCATCGTCTCAAAGGGTTTGACGATGTAGTCGAAGGCCCCGTGCCGCATAGCATCGATGACCGTTTCGATGGCATGGACCCAACTCACCATGAGGACGGGAATGCGCCGCTGCATGTCTTGGACGCGTTGCAGGAGTTCGATCCCGCTCATTCCCGGCAGGCGAACGTCGGCAATGATGAGGTCGATAGACTGTATTCGGAGCCGCTCCAACGCGCCTTCTGCAGTCGCATTGATCACCAACTCTACCTGCTCGTCCTCGTGGCGGGGGAGTTCGTGTTCGACGGCGCGTAGGAACATGTCCACGTCCTCGGCATTATCCTCGACCAGCAGGATCGTGAAGTTTTTCTGTTTGCTGCCGGACATGGGCGGAATGATGAGTAGTTCGGAATCGATGCGGTCGTCGTACGGACCGTCCGTTCGCATTGTGGCATGAAGAGCGGGTCGATGCCAACCGAAGGCAGGGGAAGGGGGTTATGAGCTGCCTTTCAGACCAATAATACCGAGCACGATACAGACCAGTGAGATGATCTTCACGGTGGAGGTGGATTCTGCGAAGAGGACTATGCCCAGCAAGGCAGTCCCCGAGGCACCGATGCCCGTCCAGACAGCATAGCCGGTCCCTACTGGGATGCTCTTGAGGGCTTGTGCGAGACATATGAAACTCGCCGCCATCGCCACGAGCGTGCCAACCGAGGGCCACAGTCGCGTGAAGCCATCGGTGTATTTCAAACCGATAGCCCAACAAATTTCGAGTAGTCCTGCGATGATCAGATAGGTCCAAGCCATAGTCAAGTTCTCCGACACTCCCTGGCGTGGAATTCGAAGGGAGAAGGGCCATCGTGCGCGATGCGCTCAGCTATGCGAAGGAGCCGCCCCGGATGCATCCTATCAGGAGTGTATGTCGATTGAATCCCCGGTATTTCACTAGGTACGAAACCGCTGGACCGACACTCACGGGCAGGGGAGCGTGGAAAAACCGTTTCGTCGTTGGCCATGAGAGATTCCTTAGGAATGGGGAGCTTGAGGAGCGATTGATTGGTCCTGGTTGAACCACCTATACAGTACCGGCAGGACGACCAACGTCAGAAGCGTGGAACTGACCAAACCTCCGATGACGACCACAGCAAGGGGACGCTGTACCTCCGATCCAATCCCATGGGCAAATGCCAGCGGGATCAGGCCGAGTAGGGCGACTAAGGCAGTCATAAGGACCGGTCGGAGACGGAGCGTGCAACCTTTGATCACGGCCTCGTCGCACTGAAGGCCGTCTTCGCGCAATTTGTTGAAGTAAGAGACCAGCACGATGCCGTTGAGCACCGCGACACCGAACAGGTTGATAAAGCCTACCGAGGCGGGTACGCTCAAATACTCTCCCGTTAACCATAAAGCGATGATGCCGCCGATCATGGCGAATGGCAGATTCATGATGATCAGTGCTGCGTGGCGGACGGAGTTGAACGAAGCGAACAATAGGATGAAGATCAGGCCGATCGTAATCGGCAGGATGATTTTCAGTCGTGCCATCGCGCGCTGCATGTTTTCAAAGGAGCCACCCCAGACAAAGTGATAACCGGACGGAAGATGGATCTGCTTTGCAATTTTGGCTTGGGCTTCCGCGACGACGCTTTCGATGTCTCGTCCGAGAGTGTTGAAGCCGACATAGATCCGGCGCTGCAACCCCTCGCGGCTGATCAATGACGGGCCTTCCCGCAGTTCCACTGTCGCAAGGTCGCCGAGAGGAATCAGTGCGCCGTTGGCTGTGGTCAGAAGGATGTTCCGAATGGTTTCGACGCTGTTGCGATATTTCTCCGGATATCGGAACGTCAGATCGAATCGCTTGTTGCCTTCATAGACGGTGGTTGCCGCTTCTTGGCCGATCGCCGTCGTAATGATCTCTTGAATATGTGCCACGTTGATGCCATATCGGGAAATCTTGCCACGGTCGATGTCGATGGTCAGGTACGTCTGACCGAAGAGCTGCTCCACCCGCACATCACCTACCCCCTTGACGGAAGTCATGATGGCTTGAACCTTTTCCGCCGTGGCTCGTAACACCTCCAAATCGTCTCCCAAAATTTTGATGGTCGCCTCGGAACGGACCCCGGACAGCAGTTCATCCACGCGCTGTTGGATCGGCTGGCTCAGCAGGAAGTTGGCGCCCGGCACCTTTTCGATACGTTTACGGACGGCATCGTCGAGTCCGGCTTTGGTTTTGGCGGTGGTCCATTGGTTCATCGGATGCAGACTCACGACCGGGTCGCTGGCATTCGGCTCCTGAGGATCGTTTCCCATCTCCGAGCGGCCGATTTTTGACACCACCATGCGTACTTCGGGAAACTCCAGCACGGCCCGCTGCATTTCCTTTTCAATTTCGATCGATTTGTCTAATGCAATGCTGGGATAACGAATGGTTTGGGGCGAAATGGCCGCTTCATTGAGAATAGGGATGAATTCACCTCCAAGAAAGGGGAACAGCGCCAGGCTGGATCCCAGGAGACCCAGCGCGAGCGCCAGCACTGTGATGCGATGTCCCATGGCCCACTGCAATGTCGGGAGGTAGACCCGTTTGGCCCAGCGGAGCAGAAAGGTATCCTCTTCGGTTCCGCGTTTCAGGGCGAGCGCACAAAGGACGGGCGAGAGGGTGAGGGACAGAACTAGGGACACCACCAGCGCGATGATGATCGTGTTGGCCAGCGGTTGAAACATTTTCCCTTCCATGCCCTGTAGCGTCAGAATGGGCAGAAAGACGAGGATGATGATCAGGATGCCGAAGATCACGGGTTGGCCGACTTCCGCGACGGCATGGAGGATGACCTCGGTCTTGTTGTAATGATCATCGCGTTGCTCGGCTAAGTGCCGATAGACGTTTTCCACCACGACGACCGAGCCGTCGACCATCATGCCGATCGCGATAACCAGCCCGCCGAGCGACATCAGATTGGCCGTCAACCCGACTTGATCCATGACGATGAAGGTGACCAGCGGCGTCACGATTAAGGTGGCGGTCACGATGAGCGCGCTTCGCACGTTTCCGAGGAACAGGAAGAGGATCACGACGACCAGCACGATACCTTCGAGCAGGGCCTTATAGACGGTGGCGAGCGCCGCAGTAATCAGCTCGATCCGGTCGTAAAAGGGCACGATGCGTAACCCGTCGGGCAGCATGCGCTTTTCATGGATCTCGTCGATCTTGTCCTTGATGGATTGGACGACGTCCCGGGCATTGCCGCCGCGCAACATGAGGACAATGCCGGTGACCACTTCGTGCTTGCCGTTGATCACGGCGGCGCCGTGTCGGACGGCGTGCCCGATCCGCACCTCCGCCACATCCCGGACGTACACCGGCGTGCCGCCCACTTCCTTGACGACGATGTGTTCGATGTCCTCCAGCTTTTTGATCAAGCCGACGCCGCGAATCACATATTTTTCGTCGTCTTTCTCCAGGATGTTCCCGCCGGCATTGGCGTTGTTCTTCGCCACGGCATCAAAGACATCGTGCAACGCCAGACCATATTTTCGAAGCAAGCCTGGCTCGACCATCACCTGATACTGCTTGACGAATCCTCCCAGCGAGTTGACGTCCACCACATCGGGCAGCCCTTTCAACAGCGGCCTGATCACCCAGTCCTCCAGCGTCCGCCGTTCCATCAAGTCCGTCTCGGTCATGACGAAGCCGGGGTCGTTGTCGTGCGGCCCTTCCAGGTAGAATTGATAGACCTCGCCCAGCCCGGTCGTATTCGGCACCAATTGTGACGTGGTGCCCGGCGGCAGGGAGCTTTGGACTTCGAGTATCCGTTCGAGCACCACCTGTCGAGCCAAATAGATGTCGATGTCGTCCTTGAAGACGACGGTTATCATCGACAGGCCGACTTTCGAGAATGAGCGGATGTCGGTGAGGCCGGGGGCGCCCATCAACTGCAGTTCCATGGGGAAGGTCACGAACCGTTCCACCTCGGCCGGAGACAGCCCGGGTACCTTGGTCACTACTTGGACGAGCACCGTGGTGACATCGGGGAAGGCGTCGATGGCGATCGTGCGGAAGGCGTAGATGCCGCCGGCGGTGAGGATGCACGCCAGCACCACGACCAGGACACGTTGGCGGAGAGCAAAGGCCAGGAAGGAGGATAACATCAGGCTAGATTTGTTCCCCGAGCAATTCGGACTTCAGGACGAATGCACCGTTCGTGACGATCGTCTCGCCTTCCAGCAGACCGTCCTGGACCTTGACGTCCTGGCCGTTCGAACTGCCCAGCTTCACGTCGCGGGCTTCGAAGACGGTCGGTTCACGCTGGACGAAGACAAACTGTCGATCTCGGTCTCGTTGAACGGCGGCCTCGGGGATGAGCAAGACATTCGGTTCCGGCTCGGAATAGACGCGCACCGTGGCATACATGGCGGGTTTGAGTTTGCGCTCGGGATTCGGAAGTTCTAATCTCAAACGCATGGTCCTGGTTGCAGGATCGAGCACGTCGCCCACATACGTAATGCGCCCCTTGAACACCTGTCCGGGATAGGCGGCCACCAGAACCTCTACGGATTGTTCGCTCCCTGTTTGGTCGGGGCGAATGTAGGGAATGTCCTTCTCGGGAATAACGGCGGTGACCCAGACATCGGACAGATCTGCGACCACGAACAGCTTTTCCGCCGTCTCGACGACTTCTCCCTTGGTCAAGTTACGGGCGATCACCCGGCCATCGAACGGTGCCACCACCGGCACATGCGAACGAATCGTATGGTTGCGATCCAAATTACGTAAATCGTCGTCGGTGAGCCCAAGGAGCAGGAGACGGTCCCGGGCTTCTCGCAGCTCGGCCCTCAGGCTGAGCATTTCCCCCTCACGTCGCTGCAATTCGGCTAAGCCGATCACTTTCTCCTTCAGGAGCAATTCCGCTCGGCGGAATGCGCGGTCGGCCACATTGAGTTTCGCCGTGGCTTTTAAGTAGGCGGATTGAGCCATACCCAGTTCGCTGCTGTAGAGCAGGGCCAGCAAGTTGCCCCCTTTCACTTCCCTGCCAAGGTCGGCGTAGACGTCAATCACTCGACCGCGAACCAATGTCGTGATTTCCGCCAAGGCATGTTCGTTGGGCTCGATGGTGCCTGGAAAATCACGGGTGGTACGGAACTCAGCCCGCCTGACCGGCTGTACGAGAATGCCGGAGGTTTGGATTTCATCGGCGGTCAGGCGCACCACGCTTTTGTCGACGACGGGCGTGGGGGCGTTGGCGCCGGTTGCGTTTGAGGGCGGACCGTCGCATCCCGCGGAGAGACAAGCGAAGGTGGCGCCTAGGAGTGCCGTGAGAGCAGACATCCGAAGGCGACTCAGTCGGGCCGGTTGAAATCGCGGAATGATCGGGCAGGGCTGCAGCATTAGAGTGGGCCTCCAACGGCACGTTCCAGGAGCGCCAATGCGACCGAGAGATCAAATTGGGCCTGTGCATAGTCTAACAGAATCTGGCGTTGCACACGTTGCGCGTCCAGCACTTCGATCAGGCTGGAGGCGCCTTGTTGAAAACTGAACTTCGCGATCCGTAGCGCTTCATCCGCCTGTTTGAGCATGCCCTTTTCATAGACCTCGATCATGTCGGCCGTGGTCTTGGCATCTTGAAAGTGCTGATTGACGTTGCGGATCAATTCATTCCGTGCGCGTAGAAATTCGGCTTCCCCTTTGCGTTTGCTTCCGAAGGCCGAGATGATTTCGCCCTGCCGTCGATCCCACACAGGGGTGGGAAAGGAGACGCCGCCGGTAAAGGCTTCTCGGCCGACTTCCCGCCAGTAGCTGCCGCCGATGGTGATATTCGGCACCCGCGCCTGGCGTTCGAATTCTAGGCTATGATCGGCCTGCTCCACGAATTTTGCCAGGCGTGTGATAGTCGGATGCTCCGTCACGGCCCGCTGAGTCAGAATGTCGATGCCGAAGCTTGGGCCCAGGCGATGCAGTTGTCCCTCGATAGCGTAGGCAGAGCCCAGGGAACCGGCCGTCAGGGTGTCGAGCATGACCCGGTTGACGCGCACACGGTTCGCGGCTCTGGTCACCAGCTGGTTAGCTTTGAGCACCTCGACTCCAGAACGGATGGCCTCGAATTGCGGACTTTCTCCCAGCCGTACCCTGGTTCGCACTGCCTTGTCCACGTCTTCCACGGTCGCCAGGTTTTGTTGCGCGAGAATCAGTGTGCGCTGAGCGAGCAGGAGGTCATAAAAGGCCACCTTGACGTCGGCGATTAGATTCAAGCGGGTCTCCGCCAAGCCGGCCGAGGCGCTGGCCACTCCGGCCTCGGTCGCACGTTGTCGGGCCGCCCGCTTCGACGGCCATTCGATTGGTTGACCGACGGAGAGATTGAATTCCGTCACGGTTTCTCGGACAGCCGGGTCAAACAACCCGAGGTCTCGCATCCGGCCCCTGCCGCTGTTCGCGCTGATGGATGGATTGGGATAGGTATAGGCTGCTACCTCATGCCCTCGGCTCTGCTCAATCGTGCTCTCCGCGCTGGCTACGGTCGGATTCTTGGCGAGGGCCAGACTGAGTACGGACTCCAGCGAATACAGGGGCTCAGACGGCTCCGATGGGGTTGCAGCGGCCGGTGGCATAGCCGTCGGGGGCGCAGCCAATGCCGGCAGCGGGTGCAACGACAAGCCCGCGTGGAGTACGATCGAGAGGAGTCCTGCGGCGGGGAGAGCCCGGATCGGGGACACTCTGATCCTCCCAGAGCCGCACACTCCAGTCGACTGGTTCGATATCAGGACGGACTCTGATTGGTTTGTCTGGGTCATGGTTGCCTTCCCTCCCTGCAGCCGAGGCGGAGTGATCCCGGGGAACGGTGTGTCACTCGCATCTCAGCGCTATTCCAGCAACCTATCATCTTCACCGATCCAAGTCGATCGCTCGACATTTCTAGTGGTGGCCACGGCAACATCTCTACAGGCGCCAGATGAGAATATTCGGCGAACGAACAGGCTGGGTGGTGTGAGGAGGGATTCCCCTGACCCGCGGCCTTGCGGGTCCAGCCCTGCACGACTCGGTGGTACTGACCTGGCGATGGGATCATCTCGAGGCGCCCGAGCGGTGCGGTGATCCGCGCCAGGGATACCGTCGGTGACGAGGGTGCTGCCGAGACCGTATGATTCCGCGTCTCAGACGGGTGGAGATTGAGCCTAACCCAGCCGAAGCAACGGTTTCCTGGCCCGAGTGTGATGCATGCGGGGTTGGGGACGCAGGACTTGATGTCGCGCGATCACGGTGTCCACGATGGCGCCGCAGACGATACAGCGCCAACCGGAAAAACTGACCGGATTCGTATCGGCCTGGAAATCGACGAACGTCTCCTGGACCATGAGGCTGTGGCACCGTGGGCATCCGGTTTCGACCCACGATTTTAGGGGAGAGGCAATCGAGTGCTTGCTCACGATCGCAGATCCTGCGTGAGTTGGCCATAAAACCGTTGGCACTGCGGGCAGTACCCTTCGGAAAACGTACGTGCATGTGGCGTCTCATGGTATTTCTGCAAGAACGCCGGAAGATCGGCCCACACGGCGGGCGAGCACCCATCTACTCCGTTGTCCTGCACGCGCCAGCAGAACTGGCATTGCATGGCTTCGGGATCCATCGCCCAGGCCTCCTTCGACGAGATGGGGACAGAATCACGGGCACACATGATATTGAGTGCGACGACTGTCGCGTACAGTAGCGAAGGCGGGGCGCGCCTGACAACTAGGCGACCTCCTAGGTCACCGGGGAAAAATTGCCGGGGGCCGGTAAGGCGAATGGGCTAGGTCGATGTCAGGCCGTGCGACAGCGCATATTTCGTCAACTCGGCCGTGGTGTGCAGGTTGAGGTGAAACATGATTTGGGCTTTATGGAACTCGACGGTCTTGGGCGAGATATTCAGGAGCGCGGCGATCTCTTTGATGGTACGGCCTTCCGCCACGAGCTGCAGCACCTCACGCTGGCGCGGCGTCAGGTCCTGGCGCTGGGAAAACAAATTCTCATGGCCCTCGGAGAGAGAGGCCACGAGATCCTTGGTCAGCAGGGAGGTCACGAAATACTGCCCTTTCAGAACGGAATCGATGGCATGGTCCAATTCGCGGGCGGCTGAACGTTTGAGGAGATAGGCCGCCGCTCCGGCCTTGAAGGCTTCGCTCACATAGGCAGGATCGGCGTGCATGGTGACAAAAACGAGTTTGACGTCGGGCAAGACCTTCTTCACCTGGCGCGCGGCGTCGATGCCGTTCAGCAGCGGCATGGAGATGTCCAGCAGGATCAAATCCGGCTGCAACCGCACGGCCGCCTCCAGCAGCGAGCGCCCATCTTCCACCGTGCCCACGACCTGGCAGCGCTGCTCCACGATGCGCCGGAATCCTTCCAGGACGAGTGTATGGTCGTCCGCAAGCAACACCCGAGGCGTGGTCATGCCGGAACCTCCGCGTGGGGAACCCGAATGCGCAGGCATGTGCCCTCTCGGGGGGCCGAGTCGATGGTGACCGTACCCTGAACCAGGCGGACCCGTTCCGCCATACTGACGAGGCCGAGGCCGCGGTGGCTGTCGGTGACACCGTGGAGGTCGAAACCGATTCCGTTGTCCTGCACCGTCAAGGTCACGGCATCGGTCTCATGGGACAATGTGACCACTACTTCCGTCGCGCGCGCATGTTTCATGACATTGGCTAAACACTCCTGGGCGATGCGATAGAGGCAGGTTGACACCTCCTGCGGTAGGGGCCGCACAGCCTGTTGCCCTTCAAACCGACCGTGAAGATTCGAGCGGGCCGCGCAGTCATCGACCAGGCGTTGCAAGGCCACGGTGAGGCCCAAGTCGTCGAGAATGGATGGATGAAATTGGTAGGCCAGGTGCCGGACGTCGTCCGACAGTTCGGTCAACCGGTCCTGGATCGAACGCAGCTCCTTGCCGCACCGCTCCGCGCCGGGGGGAAGATTGGCGTCCAATGATTCGACTTGGACCACCAGCATGGCCAAGCGTTGGTTGATGTCGTCGTGAAGGTCCCGAGAGATGCGCCGGCGTTCCTCCTCCTGAGCCGTAAGCAGGCGGGCGGCCAAATCCTGGAGTTCCTGCCGGCTGCCGGCGAGTGCCTGTTCGCTCGCGCGGAGCGATTCCTCGGTCGCCACATGCTCCGAAATTTCGTTGAGCAGCGACCGGTTCACATCGGCCAATTCCTTGGTGCGGGCGGCGACGCGTTCCTCCAGCTCGTCCTTGGCCTGGCGCAAACGAATTTCCGCCTCGTGCCGTTGTCGCAGTAACACGGCGGACATCCAGACGATCACCAGGCTGAGACTGCGGTTGACCACGCCGACCCAGAGCGGAATGCTGTCGAGGTACGGACCGAATCCTGCTCCGACAATCAGGAGCAGAGTGGAGAGGAAGGCCGTCAGCATCGGCAGGCGAGGGTTCGATGACGCTGACGCCAACAACACCAGCCCGGCGTAGAGGACGCCGTTGGCGACGCCCAGCGGCATGAAAAGATCGAGGGCAAACAGACCGACGCTCAGCAGCACGAGTGTCGGCAGGATCCACCGATTGTGATGGTCGGTCATCATGGCACAGCCCTATCGTACCATTATCCGTGCTCCCTGGGCGCTGTTCAACCCATGAATCGCTCGGCAGGTCAACGGCTCGGTTATTCGTGCTCCATCTGCTTTTTCAGACGCCGGTCCAAGGCGAAGCGGGTCAGGCCCAGGTGTTTGGCGGCCAAGGTCTTGTTGTGATCCGAGAGCCGCACAACCTCATCGATGAGGGCCGATTCGATATCCGCCAGAGTCTGTTGGCCGAGCACCATTTCGATGCGTAGCGAGGGCTGTGAGCCGGCCGACTTGGCCACCGCGATGTGCGGCGCCTGGTCGTGGAGTTCGCGCGGGAGGCAGCCGGCGGTGAGCGTCTTATCATGGCAGAGGATCATCGCCCGTTCGATGATGTTCTGCAGCTCGCGAATGTTGCCCGGGTAGTTATAACGCTGGAGCAGTTCCTGGGCGTCGGGCTCGATGTCGAGCACCTCCTTGCCGAACTCCTTGCCGAACCGCAGGACCGCCTGCATGCAGAGCGGCAGGATGTCTTCCGTACGCACGCGGAGCGGCGGCAACTCGAAGGTCACCACGTTCAGGCGGAAGTAGAGGTCTTCGCGAAAGGTGCCCCGCGCGGCTTCCTTCTTGAGGTCGCGGTTGGTGGCGGTCATCAATCGGAAGTCGACCGACAAGTCTTCCGTGCCTCCCAAGCGGCGGAACGTGCGCTCCTGCAGGACGCGCAGCAGTTTGGCTTGCATGGCTTGGTCCAGATCACCGATTTCGTCGAGGAACAGGGTCCCGCCTTCGGCCTTTTCCAGCAGCCCGCGTTTTCGCTGGTGGGCGCCGGTGAAGGCGCCGCGTTCGTAACCGAACAGCTCGCTTTCAAACAGTTCCTTGGGAATGGCGGTGCAGTTCACCGCGACGAAGGGGCCTGTGGCGCGGGGGCCGTTACAGTGGATGACGCGGGCCAGGAATTCCTTACCGGAGCCCGTTTCCCCTTGGAGCAGCACGGTCGATTTGGCGTTTTGCGCCACGTCGCGCACCTGGCCGAGCAGGAGTTGCATGGCCGGGCTGCGCGCATCGATGTTGGAGAGGGCGTAGGGGCTGTTCTGGTCCTCCATGGAAAATTCCACCCGATGGCGCAAGGCGAGGAATTCGAGGGCGCGATCGATGACCGGGTCCAGGCCTGAAAGGTCGACCGACTTGATGAGAAAATCATAGGCGCCGAGTCGCATCGCCTCGACCGCGTCTTCCACAGTGCCGTAGGCGGTCAACATCACGACCAAAGTCTGTGGAGCGATAGGGCGAATTTGCCGGAGTGTTTCCAGTCCGCCCATGCCGGGCATTTTCAAATCCAGGAGGATGAGATCGGGCAAATGTTGGGTGACCGCCCTCACCAAGTCTTCACCCGATTCGAATCCCGCCACCGCGTGTTGGCGCCGCGAGAGGCGCTTGACGATGGCGGTGCGTATGGCTGGTTCGTCATCCGTGACGTAGATCGTGGCCCGCATGGTACTCCTCTCCCTGCATCCGTTGCAGTTGCAGTTGTTGTCGTAGGGGACACCAGACGCGCACGGTAGTCCCGACCCCGAGGTCACTCTCCAGTGCCAAGTCGCCCCCGTGGGCATCGAGGATATTGCGGCAGATGGCGAGCCCCAACCCCGTTCCTCGAGGTTTGCCGCTCGTGAAGAAGGGTTCGAACACATGCGGCAGGTGGGCGGGGCTGATCCCCTGGCCGCGATCCGTCACCGTGACTTCTACCCCCGCCTCCGTTCTTCGAGTCTGTAAGCCTAGGGCCAAGCTGATGGTGCCTCCCGGCGGCGTGGCCTCGATGGCGTTTTGAATCACGTTGAGCAGTACCTGCTTGAGCTGATCCCGATCGGCTTGAATGGGGTACGGCGCGGACGGCGCAGCAACCTTGGCCGTGACCTTCCGGCTGCTTAGGGGTTCATCCAGCACCTTGATGACCTCTTGCACCAACTGGGCCATGTCGAACGGCAACGCGACGATTTCGCGCGGACGCGCATAGTCGATGATCTGGTTGACGATGCGATCCAACCGCTTGGTTTCCTGCAAAATGACTTCCAGGTCGGGACGACGGGGGTCCTGCGGTTCGGTATCGTCGAGGAGGAGCATAGTGGTGGAGCCGATCCCGACGAGCGGGTTTCGGATCTCATGGGCGATGCCGGCCGCCACCTGACCGAGCGTCGCCAACCGTTCCGCCCGGCTCAGCCTGGTCTGCATGAGGTCGAGCGCGGTGATGTCCACATTGAAGCCTTGGTACATCACCACCTGGCCTGTCGCGTCGCGGATCGGAATGCGCCGGCTCAAGACCTTTCGAACCGTACCGTCCGCATGGAGGAACCGAAAGACCGTTTCGTACGACCGGCCCTCGTTGACCGCTTGCGCGAATTCCGCGATGACACGGTCCCGGTCGTCGGGGTGAATCGCACGCCGCACGGCATCGGGATCCTTTTCTTCGCTCGGGTCGAGGCCAGCCAAGACGCTGTTGTACCGGTTGCTGAACACGAGCGTCATGCCGCGGGTGGTGAAGATGCCGAACGGGGCATGGTCTACGATGCTGCGGTACTTGGCTTCGGAGGCGACCAAGTCCTGGTTGAGCTGGCGCAAGTCGGCTTCCGACTGCTCCACCGTCGCCACGTGCGATTGAATGGCTGTGCTCATGGCATGGATCACGCGGGAGAGGTTGCCGATTTCATCGGTCCTGGTCATGAGGGGTACCTGGGGAACGAGGTTCGCTTCCGACGGCACCACGGCCTTGGCCAGCCGCTTGAGCGGGGTGGTGATCGAGCGGGCGATCAGGTGCAGGCTTCCGACCATGCAGATCAGCGCGAACAGGCCGCCGCCGAGAATGGTCATGAGCATGTCGTCGCGGTCCTGGGCCAATTTCGCCAGACGTTGATTCAAGGCCGCTTGCGCCAGGTGTTCCAGCCGACCCATGTCCTGCCTGATCTTCAGCATCAGCGAGCGGCCCTTACCCTCTTCGATATACAACCGCGCCTCTTCCGTATGCTCCGCCTTCACAGCCTCGATCAAGAGTTCCTTTTCTTCGATGAATTGCTTCACCAGCTGTTGAATGGATGCGATCAAGTCCCGCTGGTCTTCATAGGGGGACACCTGCGCTTCCAGGGTACGCCCCAGGTTCAGCACGTGGTCCTGGGCCGTGCGATAGGGAAACAGATAGTGCTCCTGGCTCGTCAGGACGAACCCGCGAAAGCCCGTTTCCAGATCGACGATGAGCCGCAGATATTCCGATGCCAGGCGTTGCGAATAGTAGATGTCGTTGAGCTGGCCTTCATCGTCGGAGAAGGTCGTGACGCTGCGATAGGTCAAGACGCTCAAGATCAGGATCGTCAGCGCAGGAATGACCAACGCAAGAAACAGCTTGCGGGCGATAGGCAGATTGCTTAGCAGGTCGCTCACGTGACCTCGACGATTCATCGGTATCGTAGTCTTCAGCCCTATCCTTGTGCAACTTCGAGACCTGGCGCCATGGAGAAGAACGCCAAAGTCGCGCGAGGAAATGAGCGCTTTCGCACAATGCGCTCGTGCGATCTCGCCCATGGAGTCGAGGCTCGATTCCCGATCGATCCGGCTGGCGGACGGTCCGAGCGAGGGCAAAGAAGGGGGCTGCCTGTAGGATTCGACGATGTCGCGACGCAGGAGTCGGACGTCGGCATGGGGTTTGCTCAATCAGGCTGTCGTCAGAGGATGTGATGACACGGATGGCGGGGAACCTGGAGGAGTGGACGGCGAACAAGGAGGACGCGATGGACTACGTGAAACCCTATGGCGTGGTGGACAGCATGTTGGCCGGCGGCGCGTTGAAGCTCAGTTTGCCTCCGCGCCAACTCATGTTGCGCGGCATGCTCGCCGGAGCCTACTTGGGCATCGGCACGAGTATGGCCGTGACGGCTGCGGTTGAGACGGGCTATTGGATCGTCGGGAGCCTCCTGTTTCCCTTCGGGTTGGCCCTCGCCATCCTCCTCGGCGCGGAGATCATCACCGGCAGTTTTGCCCTTCTCCCGGTCGCGGCTGCCGACGGCCAACAGAATGCCGGCCTGCGCCAGGTGTTCGCGAATTGGAGCTGGGTGTTTCTCGGCAACCTGTTGGGGAGCACGGCCTATGCGGGCCTGTTTGCGATCGCCCTCACTACGGCGGGCGACGCGCAGATCAACGCAGTGGGGATCAAGCTCATGGCGATCGCGGAGGCCAAAACGAACTATTACGCTTCGCATGGTGCGTCCGGTCTCTTGGCCGCTTTCACCAAGGGCATGCTCTGCAACTGGATGGTGAGCCTGGCAGTGGTGGCGGCCTATATGTCCACGTCGTTTTCAGGGAAGATCCTGGCCATCTGGGGGCCGACCCTGCTGTTCTTCTCGCAAGGGTTTGAGCATGCGGTGGTGAATATGTTCTTGATTCCCATCGGCATGCTGCTGGGCGCGCCCATTACGGTGTCCACCTGGTGGCTTTGGAACCAGATTCCGGTGACGTTGGGGAATTTGGTGGGCGGCATGTTGTTCACGGGCTTGGCGATGTATGCGGCGCATCGCGTCGTTGCCCCAGTTTCGGCACCGCAGCCCCAGGCGACGATGGCGTCCGACGGGGCGGCCGCACGGGCGGATCGCCCGGGGTATTCTCCTTCGTTCTGAGTGAGGCCTTTGATGGCGGCGGTGTACTTGAGGCGGTTACGTGGATGGCGGTTCGTGCTGTTCAATGCCGTCCTCGGCCTGTCTCACATCGTGGTGCTGTTCAACGCGGGGTCGTACATCGCCCTCCTGCCGCACGTGTCGGGAGACTTGGGGGGAGTCTTACCCAGTTTTGTCACATGGGCGCAGACCGACTTCATGGTGGGGCTGGCACTCGGCTTTCCGCTGGCTCGCTACCTGTCAGGGCGGATCGGCGACTATCGGCTGTTGATCGGCGCCTTCATGGTGTACAGCGTGGCTTCCTACCTGTGCGGAGACAGCCAGACCCTCACCCAATTCGTCCCGGCTCGCATCGTCCAAGGCATCGCCGGCGGCATCACCTTGCCGATCGCGCAGACGATGTTGCTGAACGAATATCCCAAACGGCTGAAGGCGGTGGCGCTCACCGTTTGGGGCCTCTTCAGCATCACACCCTTCACGATCGGCATGCCGGTCGGCGGCTACATCGCGTACATGCTCGGTTGGCGATTCCTGTTCTACCTGGATTTCGTGCTCACGTTGATCATCGTCGGTACCCTGAGCGCGCTCCTCTACGGGCGGGGATTCCGGCGGAGCTACGGTCGGTTCGACGCGATGGGGTTTCTGCTATTGGCGGTGTTGTTGTTGGGGTTGCAGACCCTGCTCAACATGGGGAACGATTTCGATTGGCTGGATTCGCCGTTCCTCCAGGCCATCCTGGTGGTGCTAGTCATCGTCTTTCCCTGTTTCATCATTTGGGAGTTGGGCGAGCGGCACCCGATCCTCGACCTTCGCCTGTTTCTGCATCGCAATTTCCTGATCGGCGTCATCAGCCTCACGCTTGGCTTCTTTGCCGTTCAGGGATTGTTGTCGTTGTTGATCGTGCAGATCCAGTTGCTGCTGGGCTATTCGTCCAAATTGGCGGGCTTGGCGTTGCTGCCGTTGGTGTTGTTGGGGGCGCCGGTCATTGCGGTCATGCATTATCTCTGTAAATACATCGATGCACGCTGGTTGATTTGTTTGAACAGTCTCGGATTTGCCTGGGTTTTTTATTGGATCGGCCTGTACGACGATCCCCATTCATACGAGGAGTTGTTTTGGCCGATGGTCATGGAGGGGATTTTCCTGGGATCGTTTTTTACACCTGTGACGGTGCTGCTCCTGCATGGACTGTCAGGCCCCCTGGTCACCCGTGCAGCCGAGGTTGCGAATTTATTGCGTGTTGCTGCCGGCGCATTCGGCATCACGTTCCAGGGCATCGTTCTGTTCCGGAGGAAATATTTTCACCAACTGCATTTGGCCGATCATTTCGGTGGACGGCAGTGGACCTCATTCGACCCGCTGGAGCGTCTGGCAGAAAAATTCAGCGCTGCCGGGCTCAGTCCGTCGGAGATCCAAGGTAAATTTGGTGCCCTGATCAAACAACAGGCGGCGATTCTCGGCATGAACGACGCCTTTCTGGTCGCCAGTTTTTTGTTCATTGGTTTAGGCCTGTTGGTCTGGTTTGCGCATCCGACTCACTTGCCGTTGTCTCCGACCTCTGCCGATGAGTTGCGGGAGATGCGCGCGGAAGAGTTGATCGAGGAGGTGCCATGACCGCCGTGCGACGAAGCGTGTGGTCCGGTTTCGCGCTTGCGGGAGCTCTCTGGTGTGCGAGCTGCGCCTGGATTCCCAAAGGTGATCCCCCCGCGGAGTACATCGAACCGCCGGAGATGAAGGAGACCCTGGCCGAGGTCACCCATCGCCTGCAGCAGTGGCCCGACGATCGTTGGTGGGAACAGTTCGGGAACCCGGAATTGAATGACCTGATCGAAACCGCCCTCAAGGACAACCCCGGGCTGAAAGTGGCTTCCGCACGGCTCCGCGAGGCGACGGCGATGGTGAAGGTGGAAGGCGCGCGGCTGTTGCCGTTCCTGGAAGCCGACGCATCTCTCACCTATGAGCGACTCTCGCAACACGGTGTCTTTGCCGCGTTGAATCCGGAAGTCGCCGGGGTGCAGTTCATGCTGGGCATCATCAATCCCCTGAGTTTCCGGTATGAATTCGACTTCTGGGGAAAGAATCGGGCCATGCTCGAATCGGCGCTGGGCCATGCCGCAGCCGAAGAGGCGGAGATGGCGGAAGTGCGCCTGCGGCTGACCACCGGTATTGCGCGGGCCTACTTCCGAGGCCAGGCGCTCCGGCAACAGTTCGACATCGTCAAGACCATCGTCGGCATCCGCCGGGATCTGCTCAAGCTGGCGGAAACGCGGTTTCGTCTCGGGCTGGATAACGACCAGCCGGTGAAGGTGGCCGTGGCGGACTACGAGGCGGCGTTCAAGCGGGAGGCGGCGGTCCGTGACCAGTTGGACGTGCAACGGCACTTGATCGCCCGGTTGGCCGGCAAGGGGCCCGACGAGGCGATCCATCTGTTTGCCAAACCGGCGGCGGTGATTCCTTCGCAGATTTCGGCGCCCGATCACCTATCCATCGGCCTGTTGGTGCATCGGCCCGACCTGGCCGCCGCGCTCTACCGTGCCTATGCCGCGTCGAAATTGGTGAAGGTGGCCAAGACCCGGTTCTATCCCACCATCGACCTGACCGGCTTCGTGGGATTTAACGCGCTGACGCTCACGAAAGGGGCGGATAAACTGGCCAACTTCCTGTTCAGCGGACAGAGTTTCTCTTACGGCCTTGCACCGGGGCTGCGCATTCCCTGGTTCGAGGGCGGCCGGCTTCGAGGGGAATTGGCGGCACAACGCGCGGAATACGATGCGGCGGTGGAACTCTACAACGACACGCTGTTGGACGCCATGCGCGAGGTGGCGGACAGCCTGAGCGCCTGGCAAACGACCGGGGAGATGATGGCCTCGCATAAGCGCTTGCTGGCCTCCTTGAGCGACGACTGGCGGTTGGCCAAAGTTCGGCTGGTGAGCGGCCTCGATGACGACCGCGAAGTGCTACGGCATCGGCAGCCGGTGCTGGAGCAGGAATATGCCTTGCGGGCGTTGGAGAGCGACCAGTTGGTCGCCGCGGTCGATCTCATCGAGTCCCTGGGCGGCGGCTATCACAACCCGGACATCACGAAACGGCCGGCACATAACCCGAGTTGAACTATGACGACCAATCAAACCGACACCAGTACCAGTGCTCCTGAACCATCCGGCGGGTCTCCGACGGCGGGGCCCGCTCGGCTCCGCCCCAAGGCCATTCGCGCCCGCCGCAATCGGCGCCTCTTGATGGTAGCCTTGCTGGTTCTGCTCACCACCATCGGTTATCTCGTCTTTTGGTGGACGCACGACCGTCATTGGGTCAAGACCGATAACGCGTATGTCACCGGGAACCTCGTGCCGGTCGCGGCGCAAGCCACCGGCATCGTCACCCACGTACTGGCGGAAGAAACGCAGTTCGTCAATCGCGGCGACCTGATGATTCGCCTGGACGAACACCTGGCTTACGCAGCGTTAGGCCGGGCGCGCGGACGGCTGGGCGAAGAAGTCCGGCGCATCGCTGCGCTGTTCATGACCAGAAAACAGCTGGCGGAAAAACTGGTGTCCCGGACTGCGCGGCTGGAGTTGGCTCGCCACGATATGGATCGCTATCAAAAGGCCGTGCCGAGCGGCGCGGTGTCGAAGCAAATCGTGCAGAATACGGCGGATAAGATCTTGGCGTTGGAAGCCGAGGTGCGGGAGACGCAGGCCGAACTCGACACCCTCGATGCCCAAATCGGCGGCACGACGGTGACGGAACATCCCGCGGTAGAGTTCGCCAAACATCAGCTCATCGAGGCGTATCTCGAGTATACGCGGCAGCAGATCCGCGCCCCGGTGTCCGGGTATGTGGCCAAACGGAAGGCGCAGGTCGGCGACCGTGTGAGTCCCGGCGCGCCGCTCATGACGATCGTGCCGTTGGACCACCTGTGGGTGGAGGCGAACCTGCGCGAAACCGAATTGCAGCACGTGCGGCCGGGACAGCCGGCGCTCGTGAACGTGAGCATGTACGGGAGCCGGCAGACCTTCCATGGCACGGTCGAGGGGTTGGTGCCTGGAAGCGGCAGCCCCTTTGCGCTGCTGCCGCCCGATAATTCCACGGGCAACTTCATTCACATCGTTGAGCGGGTGCCGGTGCGGATCGCGTTGCCGGCGGAAGAAATTCGCGAACACCCGATCAGGCCGGGCCTGTCGACCGTGACGAGCATCAATGTGTCCGAGTCCGGGCAGTCCGTGTGGACATCCCTCGCGACTCCCTCCACGGCGGAATATGAAACGGATGTGTATGCCGACGAGTTGCCCACGGCGGAATCCATCGCGAACGAAGTGATGGAGACTAATCTGGTGATCGCCGCCTCGGACGCCGCCGGCGGTCTCGCGACGGTCAGATCTGTCGTTCAAGCAGAGCCGCAGAAGCCGACGGCCGGGGGACTGCGATCCGCTCACGGTGAATTCGGACAAACCGGTTCGGCGCGTAGGCCAGATCAGTTCGGTCGGGAACGTGAGACGCTGATTCCACCACGGAGTCCGGACCTCGGCCGATCGACTCACCCGCTGGCGCCCTCCATTGGTCCGGGATCCGGCCTTCTGGGGCCTGAAGGGGGGCGGGGTCCGTCCCGCTTGCGCTCCGACTTCGAGCGGAGCCAACGCTCGCGCCCCCTCGAATTGCACTGAAGGGCGGGGCGCCCACGCGCGGATTAAATTTCTCTTAATGAGGCGGCAACGCTGGATTAAGGATTCCCACCGAACCTATCATGAGACCATGCGGTTCGACGGCGGCGAGGTCGAACCGATGACGCGTCGCCCATCGTCGCGATCCTTCTGCGTCCCGCCTTCGAGGTGTAATCGTGCGCAACGTCGATCTCAGCTACCGAACGCTGCTGTCGGTCACCAACGTGTTGAACTCCCAACGCGATCGGCAAAGTCTCTTTCGCGCCGTCGTGGATCAGCTTGCCCACGTCGTTCGGTGGGAACGGGCGGGGATCACGGTCTATGACCTGGAGTCGGATGCGTTTCGGTTCTATGCCGTTGAAACGAACCTTCCCAAGGTGGTGTTGCGCAGCGACGCCATGATTCCCCGTGCCGACAGTGCCGTAGGATGGGTCTACGATCACCAGCGTGTTCATGTGCGCCCGCATCTTCAGCGCGAGCGCCTATTCATCGAGGACGAGAGTTACCTCGCCGAGGGATTGGGACGGATGATCAACTTGCCGATGGTGGTGCAGGACGATTGCCTGGGCACCTTGAACATCGGCAGCGTCGAGGAGGGCCCGCCCGATCCGGAGGATGTCGAGTTCCTGCAGCAGGTCGCGACGCAGATCGGGTACGCCATTGCGCAGGTGAATGCGTATGAGGAGATCAATCGGCTGCGCGAGCAGTTGGCGCAAGAAAATGTATATCTGACGGAAGAACTACGATCCAGCCAGGACTATGGCATCGTCGAAGGACGGAGCCGGGCATTCGAGCAGGTACTGACGCTGGCGCACCGGGCCGCGCCGACCACCGCCACCGTGATGCTGACCGGCGAAACGGGGACGGGGAAGGAGGTCATGGCGCGTGCGATTCATGAATGGAGCGCCCGTCGGACCCGAGCATTTGTTCGGCTGAACTGCGCGGCGCTCCCTGCCGGCCTCATCGAGAGCGAATTGTTCGGCCACGAACGTGGTGCCTTTACCGGAGCGGACCGGCAGCGCGTGGGCCGTTTCGAACTGGCCGATGGCGGTACCCTCTTCCTGGACGAAATCGGCGAAATGCCGTTGGAGGCCCAGGCCAAGCTTTTGCGAGTGCTGCAGGACGGGTTGGTGGACCGCGTCGGCGGTACGAAGCCGGTTCCGGTAGATGTGCGGGTCATTGCCGCGACCAATGCCGATCTGCGGGCGGCGATTGCGCAGGGGCGTTTCCGCAGCGATCTGTACTATCGTCTGAATGTGTTTCCGATCCACTTGCCGCCGTTGCGCGAGCGTCCCGAAGACATCCCCTCCCTCGCGCGACATTTTCTCCGCCACCATGCCCAGCGGCTCAAACGAGTGTGTCACGATGTCGAGGCCGCGTCGATGGAGCGTTTGGTGCAGTACGCCTGGCCCGGCAATGTGCGCGAGTTGGAGAACCTCGTCGAGCGGGCGTTGATCCTGTGCCACGAGCAGATCCTGCGGATCGACCCGGCGATGGTGACGCTCCCCCTCGCCGCCGAGCCCGCGGCCGGACGGACGCTCCAGGACGAAGAGCGGCGTCACATCCTGAAAGTCTTGACCCTCGCCGATTGGCAAATCGAAGGTCCCGGCGCCGCCGCCGAACAACTGGGGTTGGCGCCGAGCACCCTCCGAAGCCGCATGCAGAAATTGGGGATCCGTCGCCCCGCTCGCCTGTAAGTCATGCTCGTGATCCGCTGACCTCACGGTTGCCGCTTCCGCCCCATTCTCCCTTCATCATTCATGTTCCACGAATATTCGTGGTGGCGCCGTGGCAAACCACCACGCGTTGTCGTGGCTTCGCGCTCGTGGCCACGACGCGATCCCGCACCGACCGATCACAGGCCGATATTTCAATGATCTAGGCGACAGGTCCAGGATCCTCCTTCGTGGCACACGGTCTGCAAAGCGGGGGCTCGTGATTTTTTATTCATCGCTGTTCATTTCGAGGGCGTGTGGCTCCGGGCGCAAGGACTGCGCCGCGCCGCGTTGCGTCGTGACCGGCTGCCGAGGCGGCGGAGAACCATGCGTCTGGAAAGGGGTGGGTCGACGGGCTGTGTCTGCCGGTCATTCGCATTCCAGCAAGCGGCGTCCCTTGTGTGTGACGTCGCATATTCGTTCCGTACTTTTATGAGGAGGTGTTCAACATGCAGTTATCCCGCAGGCAGTTTCTGAAGGTCTCGGCGGGGACGGTCGCGGCGGCGGCCATTGCCGACAAGGCATTGGCATTGACCGCGCTCCAGCCCGTCGTCGAGGTCGACAATCCTCTGGGCGAGTATCCGGACCGGTCGTGGGAGCGTGTCTATCACGATCAGTATCGGTACGATTCGTCCTTCACCTGGGTCTGTTCACCGAACGACACGCATGCCTGTCGTATTCGGGCCTTCGTTCGGAACGGCGTGGTCATGCGCGTGGAGCAGAACTACGACCACCAGACCTATGAAGATCTCTACGGTAACCGCGGGACGTTCGCGCACAACCCGCGCATGTGTCTGAAGGGCTTCACGTTCCACCGCCGCGTCTATGGTCCCTATCGTTTGAAGGGCCCGTTGATGCGGAAGGGTTGGAAGCAGTGGATGGACGATGGCTCTCCGGAGCTGACCCCCGATGTGAAGCGGAAGTATAAATTTGACAGCCGCTTCCTGGACGACCTCAACCGCGTCTCGTGGGATACCGCGTTCACCTACGTTGCGAAAGCAGCCATCGTGATCGCGACCCGCTACAGCGGTGAAGCCGGAGCCCGCCGCCTGCGCGAGCAGGGGTATGCGCCGGAAATGATCGAAATGATGAAGGGCGCGGGCGTGCGCTGCTTCAAGCACCGCGCGGGCATGCCGGTGCTCGGCATCGTCGGCAAGATGATGAACACCCGCTTCAACGGTGGATGTTTGCCATTGCTGGACACCTGGATTCGCAAGGTCGATCCAGACAAGGCCCAGGGTGGAAAGTACTACTCCAACTACACCTGGCACGGCGACCAGGACCCGTCCCATCCGTTCTGGAACGGCACGCAGAACTGCGACGTCGACCTCTCCGACATGCGCTTCTCCAAGCTGAACACCAGCTGGGGCAAGAACTTCGTCGAGAACAAGATGCCGGAAGCGCACTGGAAGCTCGAGTCGATCGAGCGCGGCGCCCGCATCGTGGTCATTACGCCGGAATACAATCCAACGGCCTACCGCGCCGATTACTGGATTCCTCTCCGGCCGGAAACTGACGGCGCGAACTTCCTTGGCGCTGCAAAGATCATCTTCGATGAAAATTTGCAGGATATCGATTACATCAAGGAGTTCACCGACCTGCCGTTGCTCATTCGGACCGATACGCTTCAGTTCCTCGATCCGCGCGACGTGGTTGCAGACTACAAGTTCCCGGATTTCTCGAAGAGCTATTCGGGACGCATTCAATCCTTGAAGCCCGAGCAGGTTGAACGGCTCGGCGGCATGATGGTGTGGGACCTAGCCAAGGGCAAGGCCGTGCCTTTGCACCGCGAACAGGTCGGCTACCACTTCAAGGAGAGCGGCATTGATCCCGCTTTGACCGGAACCTACCGCGTGAAGCTGAGCAATGGCCGCGAGATCGACGTCATGCCGATCTATCAGATGTATCAGGTGCACCTCCAGGATTACGACCTGGACACGGTGCATCAGATCACCCGCGCGCCGAAGGACCTCATCGTCCGTTGGGCACGGGATTCGGGCACGATCAAGCCGGCCTCGATGCACAACGGGGAAGGCGTCTGTCACTACTTCCACATGACGGAAATGGGTCGTGCGGCCGCGTTTATCATGACCATCACCGGCAACATCGGCAAGTTCGGCACCGGGTGCCACACCTGGTCGGGTAACTACAAGGCCGGTGTCTGGAACGCTGTACCCTGGTCAGGCGCGGGTCTCGCGGTGCACACCGGCGAAGATCCCTTCAATCTGACCTTGGATCCGAATGCCCACGGCAAAGAGATCAAGACCAAGTCGTACTACTATGGTGAAGAAGTCGGATACTGGAACCATGGTGATACGGCCTTGATCGTCAACACGCCGAAGTATGGGCGCAAGGTGTTCACCGGCAAGACTCACATGCCAAGCCCCAGCAAGGTGCGTTGGGTCACCAACGTGAACATCCTCAACAATGCCAAACACCACTATGACATGGTGAAGAACGTCGACCCGAACATCGAGATGATCGTCACGCAAGACATCGAGATGACGTCCGACGTCAACCATGCCGACGTGGCGTTTGCATGTAACTCGTGGATGGAATTCACCTATCCGGAAATGACCGCCACGGTGTCGAATCCGTGGTTGCAGATCTGGAAGGGCGGCATCCGTCCGCTGTACGACACCCGGAACGATGCGGACACCTTCGCAGGCGTCGCGGCCAAGTTGGCCGAGATGACCGGCGATGCGCGCTTCCGCGGCGTCTTCCACTTCGTATACATGAACCGTGTCGACGTGTATCCGCAGCGCATGCTGGACGCCAGCGCGACCTGCTATGGCTACAGCGCAGACGTCATGTTGAAGTCGGAAAAGGGCTGGATGGTCATGGGTCGTACCTATCCGCGGCATCCGCTCTGGGAAGAGACTAACGAGTCCAAACCCCAGTGGACGCGGACAGGCCGAATCGAGACCTACCGGACCGAGCCGGAAGCGATCGAGTACGGGGAAAACTTCATCGTGCACCGGGAAGGCCCGGAGTGTACGCCGTACCTGCCGAACGCAATTTTCTCGAACAACCCGTTCATTCGGCCGGATGACTACGGTATTCCTATCACGGCACAGCACCATGATGACAAGCATGTGCGCAACATCAAGTTGCCGTGGGCGGAGATCAAGCGGCATCCGAACCCGTTGTGGGAGAAGGGCTACCAGTTCTACTGCGTCACGCCCAAGACCCGGCACCGGGTGCACAGCCAATGGTCGGT